>Ga0123355_10016828_pt1 | contig 11532 bp, 5 predicted proteins | sample TergutEmb28metaG_3_FD_89872 | JGI IMG/M metagenome (GOLD analysis project Ga0123355, IMG submission 89872) | Embiratermes neotenicus P1 segment gut microbial communities from Petit-Saut dam, French Guiana - Emb289 P1 | ecosystem: Host-associated > Arthropoda: Insects > Digestive system > Gut ...
CACAGCAATCCAAGAACAATACAGCCAATGTGGTAGTTCAACAACATAGTCGCAAACTCCTGAAGATGGACATATTAATGCCCGAAACATGTTGAGTATCTAAGAAGTAAAGTAAATATAACACGTGACATCTATTTGGTTTTTATTCTTCAACTGTTTGCCGTAATATCTATTGTTACGTTATACTTGAAGCTTTAAACGTGTAGGCTACTTGCCAAAAACTCTTCAGACGAATCTATGTACCATTCAAGTAGTCATACTGGATATCTGACAGAATAAAGAAACGGAAATCTATACACCTTTCAATAATGCAGGTAGATGAGAATGGAATAAGAAGAAAATAAAACGTTTTGTCGTTAGAGCGTTCTCAGTACCTAATATAGTGGTTATCTACTGAGATATTTGTAAGAACAAAATGCGGACGCTAGACTTCATACCAGACAGACACGACTGCTTTATGATTTAATTTTACACACTTCCTGCAAATACACAAAACGATGAGCACGAAGAGATCACTTTGTGATGGTCATTAGAGACAACAGCTTGTCCTTCGATTACAGTCAAACGAAACTATATTTTTAAAGTGACTGTAAAACTGGAGTCATGTGTGTACTAACTGACCGACCGACAGACCGACCAACAAACCAAGCAACCAATCAAACCAACCAAACCAACTCCATGCATTGGAGTCCTTCTGGAAAAGAGCTGTGCATGTAACAATGAAATTTCCTGCATTTTATGAAACCCGATGGTTGACAACAGCCTATCATTCTTCCTTGTCCTAAGACACATTAATTCACTCCACCCTAGTGCTTCAACATACATTTCAATATTATTCTGTCATTTACGCCCTGATCTTCCACGTAGTATTTTTCTATTTCATTTTGTCACCAAAACCCTTCTCACACGGCTAACAACTTCATGGATGACAGGCATTCTTGAGAAATAAAATGTTACTCAGCTAAGCTAGAAGTTTCTCGCCTTGTTTGGAACCTTAACAGCAATTATCACGTTTATAGAAATCCGTGTTTGGACATCATCTGAAACTACATTAATTCAGCGCGTGCGTAAACGGTTTCATGCTTTCCGTTCATACACATAAACAAACCAGCAAACGTCGCACAAATAATTTAAACCACCTCAGCTCCTTCACTGTTAAGAAAACACTTCGTTTGGATGCAACATCCACTCGTCCCCTCGGAGGGATCATGGTTTAAATAATAATAATTTCAACAAGGCAAGTTCCGCCATGGGTCTGGAAATAACTTATAAATTCTTGGCTCATACTTATATCTTTCTTTCTTTCTTATTCTGACCTCTTCTGTTTACTTGTTGTAGATGTGGGGGGTTACTTTTGCATCTGATCACACTCATTGAGACATATTTGTTAGGACTTCTCTGGAAGAGGGATCGATCCGTCTCAGAGGCCTATGCCTGTTAGCACACAACACTCACAAGATACATCCGTGCCCCCAGCGGGATTCGAACTTGCACTCCGAGTAAACGAGGGCCGCAGACCCATGCCTGAGACCGAGCAGCCAATGGGATCAGCCAGTCATATTTCGACGTATATATAATGACATTTAATGTACTTTTGTCCCTTTAAAGCAATCGTTGTTTTATATTCGTAATTAGAAGTGCAGAATCTAATACGCATTTCATTAACCTAGAAAAATGAAATACAACTCCCTCCGCTTCTGATTTTCGTATGGCTTACTTTACGCTGCTTTATCATTTGTATACTTTTTTGTATAGCGTCAAACAGGAAATTTAAAGAAAATAATGAATTGGACAGGTTGTAGCAGAAAGCGGTAGTGGGAATTATCTCAGAATATTTTGGAGGAAATGAAATAAAGCACGACGCTGCAACCACGCGAGCCTACATCTAGGCTGAAAATCAACCCGCAGTCTCCCTGACATGAAGCAGAATTTCTGACTACCCGACCGAAATGTCGGATGAAGTGTTGTGAAATAAAGTAAAAGCAAACGAGGATATTTTTTTAAAAATATAAGAAAGCAATAATCTGAAGTGGAATAAATTCTAAATAAAGGAAAGAGAACATTAATCTAAGTAAGAAACTCTTAACAATTACGAAGTCCCAAATTCCATACCAGAATCGAGGATAATAGAACTATAAATCTATGTTGCATTTCTCTTGTTCGCGCAATTAAGACAAGAAATTCAGAGGTTCATTTAGCCTTGGACGCTTTAATGTACGTTACTGGAGGCCGCTGACATAAGATTTACGGGCCATGATTGAGGGGTTCAGTGTTACAGTAATTTTCATTTGCTGCGTATTGACAGATGTACTTTGTACACATACTTTGTAAACACTGAATATATTCAAACTGGTATGCTATATTCTGTTCCTTATGTACCATAATTTAAACGCAGAGCAATTAGAGGAGATGGTGGTGTTTATTTAAAAAAATTTAACAAAGTTTAACTGGTATACAATGAGACCTGCATAGTGAGTAGCACATTTGTTAGGGATTCGAGGTATTTAGGGTGCAATAAACACATAGTTTGGAAATCTGATGAACAAAACGTTCATGACGCCAGCCCTAATGACGAAGCAGTACACCCCCTATAAAGTACCGTATCGATCTAAGAGACCACATGGGGTGACTGCCCAGAAAATTACAATCGGTGTCCTTACGCACTTAAAAAGATCAGTCTCTATTCAGATACTTTCTTTCGGCTGAAAGTCATCCTGAATGCGGATGCAGTAGATGTCCCGAAACGTTGTACTGCAGTATACGGCGTAAGAAGCAAGAAGCCTGTCACCAGAACAATACTTACCGGGACAATCTAACAACAGGGGCAAAGTACTTATTAACGAAAACCGAGACGCGTTCGAGGAACTATGATTGCTGTGCAAATTCAGTACGTATTACATATTCGAAGTGCGTGTCTGTAGCCTTATTTATCCATCAAGTAAAACGCACGCTCCATACCATACTGCCAACTGCGGCCTGTTTGGTTCTACCATATTTTCCACATTATCTCATAAACGGCATGACAAAAGTTACTGAATGTAAAATGCATGTTGTAATTTTTATCTACACATTTTATCTAAACGACTTGTTATTTGAAGAATAATTGAGTGAGATTTTATCATAAATGAATATGCGTCTTCGTGTAAAGGGCCCGCTATTTTTGTCTGATCATAACGAAATTTGAGTTTTCTCGACAGATTTTTGAAAATACACATAACAAATTTAATGAAAATCCGTCCATTATGAGCCGAGTTGTTGCATGCGGACGGACAGAAAGACAGACATGACGAAGCTAATAGTCACTGTTCGTTAATTTCGCAAACGTGCCTAAAACGTTTTCATTTAATCTTATTTTTTTAATTATTACCCTATTTTACACCCTGAAAAAGGGCATTTGTTGCAGCACGTTCACAGGTGAATTAATTCTAAATCGAAAGTGTATGACGGACTTGACCAACGAAATTTGAATAAGAAGAAATACATAACCTTAAATCGACTGAATAAAACAGTATGGTTTTCATGGTGAAGTGATCCCGTTACAGGCCTGGTGTGGCCCATAGGGTGGCTAGAGGCATAGCTCTACTCTTCCATGACCGCGGCACTAGAAGGGGTGAATGATCAGCAGCAAGCCCCGGCCGCACTTTACCCCCGGGAAAGACTCGGTACCCATTTTATAGGAGGCTCGGTGGACCCCAGGGCCGGTGTGGACGGGCGGAAAATCTCGTCCCCACCGGGATTCGAACCCGGACCGTCCAGCCCGTAGTCAGTCGTTATACCGACTGAGCTTCCCGGCCCACAGTATGGATTTCATATACTTATTTAACTACCAGATTCCTTTTCCTTTACGTTCTGAAGCTGGACTGACAATTTTAGGAGTGTTTTAAGCCACAACTGTAACATGTTTTACACTGGATGCCGTCCCATTTACTAGTTGCAGCGGAAAACCTCTTCCGCTGTAAAACGTTTGGAACTAATGAGAAATCATTAATCCGTGCTTGAAATAAATGTCCTGAATTATGTCACTGCATGCGGTGCTTGAAGACCACATACTGGACACCGCTCAGCGATTCCACACAGTTATCACGTAATAAATGGTACATGAATAAAGTAATACCATCCTCTAGCACCTACAAGGCTTCCTTCATTTATCATAATATTTGGCTTTTGTATATCTATTTAACGCAGCCCTATCAAATTCTTAGTTTCTAATTAGAAACGGCCCCGATGTAAGTTCCTAATTAAAGATCTAACAGTCGCTCTGTTGATCAAAAAAATTCGCGCCATTTTATAAAAAGTGCAGGTTCAGTGTGAAGCTCAAAATGTTACATCACAGAGTTTTATCTAATTCAGCTCAATATATTTCGTATCACCAGATCCAGCTTATGCGTGATTGTGTTTGGTTATAACCACATATACCACGTAGGTCTCTCAATTCATCTCTTGCAATTTTTCCAATCAATTTTGTACGAATATCTTATCTTCGACATTCGTCTTACAATACCGTAATTTATACCGTATTTCATTTTGTCATCCTAAGACTTTATGACAATTATGGACCTTCTCGTCATGAAGTCTTCTCTGCTCATTTCTTACATGTCAGCGAGATCCAATGCTTTCTTCAAGATTACATTCACAAAGATCCTTCATTTAAATAACCTTATCTTGTGTAATGACAGCCGTGTCAATTCGTAAATACGTAGTTACTGGGGCTTCGAAAAAAATGTGCTGCTTTTGTTTACAGGTTCAAGCCCCTCTCTTGGACTCGTTGACCCTGAAGATGGAGAAGCTGAAATTCTTCAAAACATTGGTAACTATTTACCTACCGGCGTGACACAACGTTCCGGAACTAATAAGTGCGTGTGTAGTCAATAACACAACTGTGGTATGTCTAATAGATGTTATATTCTTAGATAAAAAACTATATATTTCGGCCGGAAGTGGCCATCATCAGTTTTTATCATTCGACTCATTTAAGATTATTCTATTCAATTCGCGTGGCGGCGAGTTTGATGAGGAGATCTCAACATCAAAACCCTTGTTGGAACATAGTACCTATATATTGGGTGTGTGGTTGAATCACGTAATAATACAAGAAAGTATAACCCTATATTACCAAAAACAAAAACAGGAAACATAAAAGTCCCGTCCTGGAGAAGTCTCTTGTAGTAGCTTCGTAGAGGCCTGGCTTAAAACGTTCCAGAAGATATGAACCCTCAGTTCTATCACCTTCAGAACCTCAAATTTCGCATATTTGATCTACGTTTCCCACGAATATTAGGGGAAAATGTTTCCAATAAACATGTATGGGTAAACAGTTAATATCAAAATTTGTGTAAATGTTGCGGCTTTCATGTTTCAGGCAGGAGGGAGGAAATGAGAGATACTGCTTGAGTTAGTGCAGGTTGCCTCGTTCATAATTAGTCATTAACCCTTTGCATACTAACGTTAATCTAAATTATATACACAATTTCAACTCATACGTCATAGAGAACACAGTCCGTTTCCTTTAGAAAGTCCAGTCGGTTAATGTTGTTTACAAAATTAATCGGTACTTATTGTGGCATTATTACGGAAATAACAAATTGAATGCGGCGAAATTCAGAATTTCTTAACTTTGCATGTAGTTACCGCTGGACTTCAAAATGCTAAAATATTTCAGGAAGTTAAATTTGATCCCACAGGTGAAGTAATATGAAAAGGCTGCCCACAGAAACCGTCGTGGCAGTATCCTCCAAGGCTTGGAATGCGGACAGCGTTATGCTTCAGAATACTATTGCAATCTTTAAGCCCAAACATCTGGCGTACCCGCATCGATGCCAGTCGACTTTACTTGACTCGACTGACACAGAATGGCTGAAATACAGAGCAATTATGTGCACCAGTGAATCCACCTTTGCAGTATTAACGCACCTAAACTTCATTCGATTCTAACAGCGTAGAGACAAATTGTCTATGTGAAGGTATATGGGTAAGTTTTCAGACTAACGATCCTAAATATCTAAGGGTTCTGTTTTCACTATTTTGTGGTCGGCTGACACCATTTCATAGCACCCGACTTGGATAACCAGTACAAGGAATATAGTGAAAGCCAGCCTGTCCTACCCCCAAGTATTGTGCTGCACTTACGAGATATCCATTTAAAACATACAAGACAAAGAAATTCGGACTGACTTCCCACTTCGTGTTTGTAACTTAGGTCGGTCAGAATGTACCTTGGTGGAACTACGGCCTCTAACCTTGTCCTTGTTCTAGATTCGGATGATAGTTGAGTGAATATAGAGGACTTACAGAATAATATTTGGAAACTGAAAACCAAATAATTCAGACAGAACTTGTCCCTGCGCCTCTTCTTCCACCTAAAATCCCATGTAAACTGCCCTGTGATTGAATCCGGGCTTATGCGATGAGAAACTGGCGGCCAACCGCCTGACCTAAGGCACGACCTCTCTTCACTGACACGGAGATGTTATGAGGTACGGCTGACAGGATTGAACCGTAAACCCTGCGTCTCTCCAAAACTCAAGTGTAATGTTTTCAGTTGTGCTAGCTGGTCCGAATACAGAGTATGGAAACGAGACATTCTCTTAAAGTGGAGGGATTAAGAGCAAGCCTGCTGAATACTAGCGAATGGAATGTTGTGTAGAAGATTGGGAAAATTGCCAATTCAATCCAGTGGAAGGGAAATAATGTCAAAAGTACATATAAATAAAACTAATTCCGGCAGCTGCACGAATGATGGAAATGAAAACACATAATTCAAAATAACGAATAAAAGGAATTTAAAAAATTTTATTACATTCAGCTGTGTAGGCCGGGATACCTCAGTCGATATAGCAAATCGCTACTTGCTAGACGGCACAGGGATCGAATCGAGGTGGGGCGAGTTTCTCCGCAACTCTCGATACCGGTCCTGGGGTCCACCTAGCCTCCAGTACAATGGATACCGGATCGTACCCGGGGGTGAAGCGGTCAGGGCGTGGTGTTGACCACACACCCTCATCTAACGCCGAGCTTAGAGGAAGAGTAGAGAGCTATACCTGTACTCCAACTCCGTGCCTTCATGGCATGTTACAGGATGAACTTTACCTAGTATCACATTCAACTATATAAAATGCTACTTGTTATGCTACAACTGCCGATGTTATACATTGCCATGAGCGACGAACCGGTGTCTTGAGTCTTTTACAATTGTTATGTTACTTCCAAATCAATTGACAGATTTTAGCAACTAGCTTTAATTTCTTGTCCCGTTTTTCTACGGATATTGCAGTTGTCTGGAAATCATAAAGGAGGTCGTTTATATAAGGATATATGGGTTTTAAGATTTTGAAGAAAATATGCATCTCTTAGTACGTCGGAGAATTAAGTGTTTACGTCCTCGTGTTATAGATTTGAAACTGTCTGAACACAAACTCTGTTTCATTTATTTAATAACAGATTTTTAATTCCATATTTGTGTCGTATGGAAACCTCACCGGTACAAAGCAACTTTGTATTCCAAAACGAAAACTCTACGTATTGTAAAAGCGTACGAGAAATACCTTAAATAGAAGAGAAACCGTTGTCTGTACAGAAAGAAAAAAAATGTATGTCTGTGTGTACGTCGTGAGACAGATTACCCATTTCAGCTAACATATTTTCAAGAAGGTTTTTATAAGATTTGAACAAAAAATGTAACAAATATGGATAATATTCTAAATTGTTAAAGAGTTATGGGTATTTTTTAATTGTCGTAAACGCCCTCTTGTGGGCCGCGCGTCGCTAGTCACACTACGCGACCTTGAACTAGCTGGAACAGGAAGTCAGCGGAAGCTGCAGCTCGCAACTCGCGCTCTTCACAACCCAGCGGCAGTGTGAGTTGCGGACGGAGTTGGCACTGTCGCAAACCAGCTTTAAGCACGATTCCGTATAAATTGAAAGTGGTTTCATAAAGTTAAGTCAAATTTGTACTTTAATTCATTAGTCACTACGCTTCTTTATTGTTTTGTTCCATGTATTTTCAGTAATTCTTACCCTCTATTCTAAGTTTCAAACAACCAAAATCGGAGACATGTTTAAATGAATCTTTTTGACCACAAATACCTAGAAAATCATCTCCTGCAGTAATGTCAGTAAGTTATGAATCACCCTGTATACACAGTCTTGCTATAAGTTCTGTTACAAGTACAATGTGACTTAGAAGGAAAATTAAATAAAACATCCAGTTTTCGAGCCAAATAATTTATTTGCAATAGTTTTAGGTTTTTATTTGTAATAGAGTCACTCAAAATAGCCGCCCTATACCTCGACGCAAGCGTTGAGACTCTCCGGCCACTCTGTTGTCGCCGCACGCTCCGTCTCCAGGGGGATCTCTGCCGCTTCCTTCACAAGGGATCTCCTCAGGCTCTCCAGGCTGTTGTGACGCTCTCGGCACGCCATGTCATCTAGAACAGCCCATAGTTTTGTTGTCCAGGGTTTTGAGGTCTGCACTCCCCGAAAGCCAATTCTCAGCACTGATGAAGGCCAGATGGTTCCTCCGCAGCCACTCCTGAGTAGTCTGGACTTTTGGGCAGGAACTGAGTCCTGCTGGAAGACCCATTTCTGACCAATGAAGAAGGTCATGTTAAGCTGTTTCACAACTTCTTGCAGCACGTCCTCTTGATACACTCTGATATCAATTTCCCCCCTTTCTAGCAAAAATGAAGATGTGTCACCCCCTGATGGGACACCTCCCACAAAACCATGACGTAGTAAGTTTGATGGTCTACCTGCACCCTCAGAACACATCTCAAGGGACGTTTGAGAATAAATCTTTTTGTTCTGGTTGTTATACAGCTCCTCGATGGTGAGAAGTTTCTCGTCCGTGAAGAGTATGTTTTCGTGCATGTTCTCGGCGCGCCACTGGAGGAAACGCTCTGCTCTTGTCCGTCGGATTGCCTTCAAAGCAGGAGTAAGGTGTCCCTTTGAGCGGAGGTGCGCTCTCATGTGTAGATCGTCCCTGAGGAGGCACGACTTATTTGGGTCGATATGCTCAGCTTTCGGGACATGATTTCCTGTTTCCAGAGCGGATTTCGGCGAATCCGCTCCCGTACTGTTTTGATAGCGGCTTCAGCCCTCACATATTTCAGATGTCCTGACCGACCCTTGTCTTCAACCCTCCTGAGTTCCTTATAATGTTTAATTGCCTGAAAGATGAACATTCGCGAAATTTCCAATGGTTTTAAGAGTTTGAAAACTTGAGAAAGGGATTTTCCGCAATTGTTTAGGGCAATCACAGCCACATGGTTTTATTTGACACCCCACTCCATGTTTACGCTGTGACAGACGAGAGCAAACTGCCTTGGCACAAGTACCTGAAGGGACAGCAGTCCAAAAACAGCCATCCTTACAACCCTCCCTCCTCACTGTCTCCAGCTATGGACAACATGAATGTTGTAACAGAACCTTCCGCAGGACTATGTATATAAACATTATAACATCATAGATTTGAAGTTGTGACAGCAGGATTAATGATGATTCAATTTTTCCGGAATGCAACGCCATGTAGATTGGTAAATACGATTAATTACTGACCTCTCGTATATGTTTGATGTTTCCATCTTCAGGATAGTCCGAGATAATAATTCACTATCATGAAGATGGAGATATCAAACTCCCCTCCATTGTCGGTAACTATTAGCAATTCAAACGACGTCGTAACTCCCGAAGGCTTTCTTTAACAGCTGAGTTGTCATTTATTCTTCATGCTGTGAGTTCTCGGATTCAATTCATGGCAACAAGATCGGACATACTGACATATCTGTCGCAGGTTTCCCCAGTCTCAGCAGCCCAGTATCTGCATGCTGCATAACGTAAAAGGAACTAGAACACTTTCCTTCTAAGACACTTGCTTCGAATGGGTAAGAATAACAAAAAAAAGCTACAGTTACAACTTTCAGTAGCATGGTCGAGACTGATAACAGCGTAGCTATCCAATACGAATCTTAAAGTTTAGCGTTAGGCTATCGGGGTCCATCCGTGGCAGTTGTGGACGGACGAATAACAGAAGGTTGAAAGAGAGTTTAATTGATGGAAGAGTATGAACCAGTACTTCACACAAAAGTCGTGCTTGGAAGAAAAAGAAGAACGCATTCGTACGTGTGTAATATGGGGCTGTGAGGTAGCAGTTCAGCCGCGGTAATTACATTGGGTCTCAGGTGGCCCCATTAGATCCGGTTAAGTAAGACGCTCTTTCCGACAAGCATTGCTGCAGAGATCCACGCTGTGCTTCAGGAAGTGAACGCACACACAATTCTGCTGTGTTTTGTTCAGTTATCCCGAACACTTTAAGATATATGACAAAGTCACTGAAAATGATATGCATTTCAACTTCCCATTAAACTTTCTTCCGGGAATACTTTTCATTGCAATACGTGTTTAGCGACTTAGGCTCAAGATGCGCGGAAATACATGTAGGTCTTCAGGTACTGTTCTCTGTTTTTTTTCTGATTTCATCCAAACCTGAAATGTACCAACAAATTTTGAAACAGCCTTGAGTTGTTAAACGTTATACTAGTATGTCCCATGTCCAAGTTGCTGTCACATGCACACACATAGACATAAAGATACAGATAAACAAGACGAAGATAATAGCAATATTTCTGCAGGTTTTGTCTACGAAAACGCCCACTGCATGATCCAATCTACAGCACATCGAGTTAAAAAGACGTACGTAATTCTAGTACCGTAAAATTTGTAACGGCCTCAAGCAACAAACTTTTTATCTGTTATATTTTTGGTTATAGAACCAAATTCCGAACCAGATAAAGGATGAAGGGTGGCATTCGTCGTACCGCACACAATTTGAATGAAAGTAGCTAGAGTTTCCATTTTGGTCCAGGTTGGTTTGAGTTTAAATTACAACTTTCTATCCTGAGGTAATTAAGGAGGAAAGGCATGAGTTATCACTTCTGTTCTTTAGAAACAATGAAAGGACGAGGCTGATATAATTGGGCTAGGTATTATCACATGGAGTTACACTGTTCCGTATGTGGTTTGGTATTATTCGCATAGTCGTGTTCTTCGTCAGACATATATTCAGAGAGGATACCTTGTTTTGTTGACGCCGATGCTTCAACCGCAAAGGTACACTGTTTGTTGCGTAACTGACTCCTTTGTTATTCGGTTATTTGATTAGTTAATCGGATTAATACTTGCGTAACTTGTCTGTTACGTCGTAAGTTACTAAATTTGTTAATTTGTGGAAGTTTGATATTTTGATCCTTATATGTTTGGTCGACTCGTTACAGGATTAGAGAGTTCGTTGGCTGGATAATTAATTTCTTTGTTTATTGTTTAATTTATTCTTACTTGCTTAATGTATTGACTGTTGGTAATTGAATGATTTGCAAATTATTTAACGATGTTATTTCAACCGCTAAAATTACAATCGCCAAATATACGTATCTTCTAGAACAATAATATCTTTAGTTAAAACACCCTCTTAGTAATGTAAGGCTGATTGTGTTCTTTAGTTAGTTTGTTAGTAACCAATATCTTTACTTGATGTGTGGA
>Ga0123355_10016829_pt1 | contig 11532 bp, 10 predicted proteins | sample TergutEmb28metaG_3_FD_89872 | JGI IMG/M metagenome (GOLD analysis project Ga0123355, IMG submission 89872) | Embiratermes neotenicus P1 segment gut microbial communities from Petit-Saut dam, French Guiana - Emb289 P1 | ecosystem: Host-associated > Arthropoda: Insects > Digestive system > Gut ...
AGCTTCAACAGTTGCGTTGTAACTAACTTCGATTTTATTACTAAATTCGGTCGAGTCCAAATTCTATTTGAAATTCCAAATTACATATCTTTTTGATTATACAGAGAGGCAAGGACGTAAATTTGAACACCTTTAGTACAACATTCCTCTGTAACTTATTTATGTGAAATTATAGATTAGGTAGACGAGTAGAATATAGACTTAGACAAAGAAGTCTCCGACATTGTGTATTACCAAAACCCGTAGTAACTCTCCGACGTTTTGCCTAGAAATAGGCTGGTGACAGCATTCAACCTACCCTTGATAAAATTCTAGACCCAGAGGACTTAGTGCCTCAACCACTCATGTCTACCTGGACATAGTTTGGTGGAAGTCAAGCCCCCCTAACCCTGGATTCACGACAAATTGGTGGAAGCGGTGGGATTTCGGAAAATAGTACACTTAGGTACTTACCACGTTCTAATTTTAGGACCCAGTTACTACGTGACAGTTGTTTGTCTAAGGTCACTCAGATTAAGTTGAGAGTAGGTACGTAACGCCGGAAGATTTGGTTTTCAAAATTTTGGTTTAGAATTCACTTCTACACGTTACGATGGCTGGCATACAACTTCAGGCTGAATTGCTAGAAGCGAAAAAAGAGATACGTCTTAAAGAGAGAGCGTCCCCAGCTACGACATCGACTGTCCACTAGGAACTGTCGCTAATTTCGGTCATTCTAAAATGGTCTGGGTATGACGCTACAGTTACCTGGAGGAATTTTTGGAAAGCATAGCAACTTCAGGGCGGATAGGACGGCGGACAGAAAATGACCAACGGGAGGTCGCTTATCTAAAACTCACGGGCTCCGCGAAATTATTTTATCAGCGTTGCGATGAGCTCCATTAACCGGGAGCAACATGGCAGATGTTTAAGCAAGCGTTCAGGCGACGGTACAAAGATATCCATACGGACCAGTACCATTTTACAAAGTTGCAGGCGGCTAGACAGGCCCGCACTGAAAGCCCGCAGCAATTTGCCGATCGTTGCAAAAGTTTAGCCCAAAACGTTAAGCTAAAATCGGACGATCCTCAGATTCAACGCATCCATCGGGAAAACGCTGACCGAATGTTTTTGGCAAGTTTTGTTTCAGGACTCATAGGTGTCCCGGGTCGTCAAGTGAGATTTTCGCACCCACGGTCTCTTGAGGAAGCTCTGAAAACGGCTCTTCTGTCAGGAGGCAGAGAGATAGGAACGCTTTAATGAAAGCTTTTATACTCGATCCAAAAAATCGGTACGCTTACTGTCCGAACCGCAGAGTTGACCGGACTCAGGTATCAAAAAAAGAAGGCAATCGGACGAACCACGTGCAGATATGCAAGCGCGAAGCCAGCGCCATATCGCACCCACTAGGACGACTAGGGCAGAGACTCAGGAAAACCGGAAAACGCGAACAGAAGCTGTCATACGCTGTTACGAGTGCGATGGCAGGGGGATTTCGCGAGAGAATGCCCAACTAGTCTTAGGAAGGAGAAGAAACTATCTGATTCACCAGGCAGGAAAAACCCGTCCGAACGTTCGAAGCTTTCGCACATGCCTGGCCATAAGCGAGAAACCAGAACTTCGGGAAACGAGAGCAAGGCGTAGAGGATGAAAGCTCTCGCCGCCTCACCATACCCCAAAAGGCTGTCATGGTAAAGACGGTTACAACTCAATGGAACACGGCACCCCTTCTATAAAGGCGGATATAGAGGGTGTGGAGAGAAGCCTCATTATAGACACGGGCTCTGACGTGTCCATACTGCAACCAGGAGTTTCGAACACCAGCATGAGGAGTACAACTCTAAGTCCCTACGGGGTGACTGGAGAAACCCTCGATGTGAAAGGCCGACAGACGGTTTTACTTGGCTTAGGTGGGCGGAAGTTCGACCACATGTTTTTAGTGTGTCCGCTCCCTACGGAGGCAGCAGGCCTATTGGGCACTGACTTTCTGGAAGAAAGAGGCGCCCACATAAATTCTGAGAAAGGCGATATGTCGTTTAATGACGCCACCCGAGACAGCCGAGCACACGGCGATGCGAATAGGGAACGCAGGGTACTCACCATTTTCAAGTCGGGTAGAGAAGGACACAACCCTCAACCCATGCTAAGGACGGAGGAAGGAAGGGACGAGCGTATCTCAAACAGCCCCCGAAATGAGGAACCCAAGTCACTGAGTCAAACGTGGCTTGTGAAGGCCAGTGAAAATATTGTATTGGCACCCCGGTGTAGACAAGTTGCTGTAGCAAGACTGGAAACGGAGGAGCAGAACCTTCCTCCTTTAGTATATTTGGAACCAGCCCAAATTCCGATAGAGGAATTTTTTCCGCCCCGGACACTCTCTCGAGTTAACCCTAGCACACGCCAGTCTTCACAGAAGACGTCACAGTGACGACACTGTAAAGCGATCCGCTAAATCAGCTTATGTTATGCTGGCAAATTTCAGTGAAGAGACACTGACCGTGCCCAAGCATACCGTTTTGGGGATAGCGCAAAAAGTTTGCAATGCATTGATAGATAAGATAAATGCCGGAGGTGAATCTGACGTTAACACCCCGACAAGACGAAGCCTTGTATGAGAAACTGCTTCCTGGAAAGTTAGACCATTTAACATCGGAAGATAGGCGCCACATTGAGCCTATACTGATAAAGTATGCTCACTTCTTTCACGATGAGAACGAAAACGATTTTAAATGCACTAATGTGGTGGAACACCAAATACAGGTGGGCGACCAAGCAATTTCGGTGTTATCTTCATGGCCGGAAGTTCGTGATCAGAACGGATCACGCGACATTGACGTATATAAGAAATTTCGCTCATCAGAATAGTCGGTTATTGCGATGGAGCATTAAGTTATCAGAGTTAGATTTCGTGGGGGAGCATCAAGCAGGAACCAAAATGGCCCATGTAGATGCCCTCAGCCGACATGTTGGTGATATAATACATGGAGGTACCCTAGATAAGGAAGACGTCCTCCGCGAGCAGGTGAAAGACGCTTTTTGCCTGAAGCAGAATCCAGGTACCTATGAGAGTTAAAGGGTATTTTCCTTGGATGATGACGGCGTATTATACAAGCGACGATCATCAGTTGATAATGCCCGAGACACTAGTACGTGAGGTCATTAAGAAGAACCATGACCCAGGCTATGTTGCACACCCGGGTACAAAGAGAACTCATGGCCTGATCGCACTGCACTACTGGTGACCAGGCATGAGTAAGTCGATAAAGGAGTATATTAGAAAGTGCGACCCCTGCCAGAGACGAAAGGGAAACCGCGAATTTGTAGCTCCGCTTGGAGACGTCCAAGAGCCGACGGCCCCTTTTCAGGTGACATCGATTGACGTTACGGGGCCATATCTATCGACACCGCGAGGAAATAAATACCTCCTCACCTTTATTGACCATTTTACGAAAAATGCCGAAGCTTTTCCAATTGCAGATCAGACTGCTGAAACGTGCGCGAGGGTTTACGCGACTCAAATTGTCTCACGACACGGCACGGGAGCATAGCTCATAACGGATCAGAGCCGAGCGTTTATTTCGAGTTTTTTTTTCCAAGAGACACGCAAAGTGTTAGGGATACGCAGGACGCGTACTACCAACTATCACCCCGCTTCAAATGGGACGATAGAACGTTGGCACAAAGATCTTCACATAGGACTTTCACACTACATAAATTCGGTTAATACAAACCGGGATATGGTAGTCCCCCCCCCCCTTTTTTTTGATGGCGCATAGAGCGCCACCACATTCGGTTACGGGCTACAGACCATTTTATTTGTTGCATGGGAGAGATGCAATTGCCCAGCAACGATAGCCTGAAAGCCCGATGTGTAAAGGAGAATACAGGTCAAGACCGACGCATAGAGAACCTAAAAGCTAGCCTCAGGATGGCTTATAAAGCAGTAGCAAAGGCAAATAAAAATGTGCGTCGAAATAACAAAAGATTTTATGATCGCAAAGCAAAGACGCGCCATTTTGAAGTAAATGACCTAGTGCATTTGTACACACCTGCTTTAAAAGCTGGTCAGACAAAAAAATTCAAAACTTTTGGTCAGGGCCGTACAAAATAACTAGGAATTATCAGATCTGAATTACAAAATTATTGGCCAGGATGTTCAAGTAAATCGGCTAAAGAAATGCTACAATCGGAGTCTTTGGAAACCCAGGCAAAATCAGAAAGCTCACAAGAAGCCCCCGAAACAGAAAACTAAACGACTAGATTTGGGTGAAAGCGAGGAAGAAGAAATTAGGGTAGGTCCATTTCCACTTATGACAGCCCACAACCCGACTGCCGTAAATGAAAGCACTACCCCGCAAAACCCAGCTTTTGATACACCCGACACGGACCGACGAACTTTGGACACCCCTTCTTCGAGTAAAGACGATCCTAGCTATTATCCGCTAGGCACGCCCCGCTCCAGGCGCGAACTACAGACTACGCGCACAGAACCACCAATCACCAGGTCTCGCGCTAGGAACATGCTACAGGATATTACAAACGCATAGCTTGTTTCAATATAAGACACACTGAGTGCGTACCACGACACCATTTCTGTAATTAAATCTGATCTGATGACGATCGAGCAGCAGAAGCAACATTTCACGCCGATGGTTGAGTTGAAACATTTGATTCGTTACTGAAAACCCTAGATTCCCGGCTAAATGACTTCCAGCAAGTTTTGCCTAGAGTAGATCCACGCCGTAGCCTATTAGACGTGGGTGGATTAGTGTTAAATCATATTTTTGGAACCGCGACTGTTACAGATATTCGCTCGATACATGAAGTAGTAGAATTGCGGCAAAGAAATTCCGACATAGCCCATTCTGTGTCAAGTCAGTTAACATATGTGAAGGATTTAGGAAAAATAAACGCAGAGGCAATTGCAAATTTGTCCAGTGTGGTGAAAGACCAGATGATACGGTCACATTATCAGTTTCTTAGCATAGCTAAAGACATGTTTTGGTTAAACGCTAATTTGCAGACTGAGAGTTCTATGTTTACTGTAATTAGGCACCTCGAGTTTACTTTGATACAGTTGATCCAACAGATAGATGAATTGTTTGATGCCGTACAGTATGCTATATTAGGAAAGCTGCCCATAAAACTAGTTAACCCTTTAGAGCTTCAAAATATTTTAAGAAACGTGACTTTACAATTACCAGAGAGCTACGAGCTTGTGGCAGGATCAAATAAGGAAAATATGCATTTGTATTACGAGTTGACGAAAGTTTCAGTAGTAGCAAATGTCCGTTCTGTTAACGTAGTATTGACAGTACCACTGAAGACTACGGACAGCCATTTTACATTGTTCAGATTAATCGCCTTGCCTACCCAAATATTTCCTGATAAATTTGTTAAATATTCGGTAGATTATGCATTTTTTGCGTGACAACACAGCCGACGAAGCTACCTACTGCTCACAGAAGCAGACTACAGCCGTTGTGATAAGAGAAGCACTACAATATGCTATGCGGAAACTGCAGTGTATAATTCGCAATCACTAACATGCGAATCGAGTTGGTTTTTTCAAACAGAGAACGTCAACCGTTTGTGTCGACGGAAGCTCATCTTTCACCACTGGACACCGTTTCTGCAACGTTATGGTGAACTGTGGGTCTACCATTTTCCTAAATAACAACGAATCACCCAGCGCTGCGCTCATGACAATAAGCAAGTACTTCGTACCCTGTCACTTACCGGAAATGACTCGATTCGCATGTTAGTGATTGCGAATTATACACTGCAGTTTCCGCGGAGCATATTGTAATGCTTCTCTTATCACAACGGCTGTAGTCTGCTTCTGTGAGCAGTAGGTAGCTTCGTCGGCTGAGTTGTAACGCAAAAAATGCATAATATACCGAATATTTAACAAATTTATCAGGAAATACTTGGGTAGGCAAGGCGATTAATGCACAACGCCACTGTATGTTCCATAACTTCCGATGCATTCCAAATATTTCCAGAACTACATGGAACCATGCAGACGAAAATGGATGCACCGATACTCCATCTACCGAAAACATAACTGTGATTACCGACTTCGAACTTCAAAAACTGATCGACATACCACCTTTGGAAATCCAGAAACTACGTGTAAGCGACATTAACGATCAAATCGCCACGTCACTGCAGACATACGACGTTGAATCACTTTTGCTTACACAGGTCAAACCTCGCTACTTTAAGCAAGGCGAGCAAATTACCTTATCAGTATCACAACTTCCCTTTGCGCCTTTATAATATTTGGTATCATTTGCTTTATCCTTTACTCACATTCACGATACGGGCGATACTGCGTAAGACGGACGAAGCTATGAGCAGTTCCAAAGACCGCCCCGAACCGAGTACTCGAGCCGAGACCGAATAGCAGAACGTTCTCTTCGCATCGTATCCAGTCCAACGAGTTGAACAACTGGGAAATTTCCTATCCTACCAGCGAGACTCAGACCTTCAAAGGAATTTTCTGAGCTGACAGTCTACAGACCGAAGTACGAGCTATTTCCTGCCTATGCACAGCCAGGAAGCAAAAACTCGGCTAGCCGTTTCTTCGACTACACGCCACCTTAGTGAACGAAATAATACAGACATTCTATAAATACTTATGTAAAATGAGTGAACCACTAGATTTGAATATGTAGTATCATTCCTTGTTATATTTTAGAGATAGTTTGTTGTACAATATATTTAACCCGTTACTTTGCTGTTGTCCATAGTTGGATAAGTTTAAGTTAAGCTGTATTTAATGCAACATTTTATTGTGTTCTTTATGCCCCACGAGATTTTCTCTGAAAAACGGGTTCATCCCAAATCTCACGCTAAGGAGGGGCAGCTGTCATGAATGACACCAAATTTGGATTTTGAAAGAACTTTTTCAAAATAGGAACAAACCAGGAAGACTTAAAGGAGTCTTTCAGGTGTTGCAATGAGGAAACATTAGCCAAGCTAGCTATGCAGAATCAGCACACGTCACTTGCACTGCCCCACTTGCCATATATGGAGCACTGCAACCTCACCGACTTACTGAGTTACTTCATATTTTGTAAGTGTTTTAGAATATGACCGTATATGGTCAGGTAGGAAGAACTAAAACACTGACAAACGTACTTTCCTCTCTATAAAACCTATGATAGTTTAAGTACAATTAATTCTTTTGAGGATACTCTTTCGGAATGTTATATGTTTGGCACGATACTCGACACTGCACCGGCAAAGCAAGTACCTATGACAACGTGAAGATTTATTAGTACACGGCTTTGTTACACAAACGACTGTTATAATAACTAAGAGACTCTAAGAATGTATTACAGCATCCTGCTATTAACAGGTAAGCTTCAACAGTTGCGTTGTAACTAACTTCGATTTTATTACTAAATTCGGTCGAGTCCAAATTCTATTTGAAATTCCAAATTACATACCTCTTTCATTATACGGAGAGGCAAGAACGTAAATTTGAACACCTTTAGTACAACATTCCTCTGTAACTTATTTATGTGAAATTATAGATTAGTGTAGACTAGTAGAATATAGACTTAGACAAAGAAGTCTCCGACATTGTGTATTACTAAAACCCGTAGTAACTCTCTGATGTTTTGCCTAGAAATAGGCTGGTGGCAGCATTCAGCCTACCCTAGATAAAATTCTAGACCCGGAGGACTTTAGTGCTTCAACCACTTGTGTCTACCTGAGCATAGTTTGGTGGAAGTCAAGCCCCTTAACCCTGGGTTCATGACAATTGTATATGCTTAGACCACACATTCGTATGACTGGACAAATGTAGCCAAAGGGCTTGGCTGTTTGGATCATTCAGACTGGATCAAATCACATCACAAACCAAAATGCATGGCTCAGTCTGTACACTGGATATGTTTGACTGGACCATCCAATAAGTCATTCAACATGAAGTTTACAAACAGGTCTCCTCTATAAACACCAAACTAGAAAGACCCCTTGGCTGATCCTGGTGGCCATGCTGTCTAAGGTGTACAACCGCAGCCACCTGATTCCTTGGATCATGGATTCAAATCCAGCCAAAGGCATGAATGATAGTCTCTTGTGTTTGTTGTGTAGGTAACAGCCTCTGCGACAAACTGATCATTCAAAGTAGTCCCAGGCCAGACTTTGGGCTGTTGTGCCACAAAACACAAGACCCTCAGTACTTATACCTTCCATGTGTGGTCTGAAGGCTGAATATCAAAACTTCAGTGCATTCAGCTCATGAAATAAAATGGCCTGGAATGGATGGTTGGGATTATACCAGCTGCTTCTAATTACTTCAATCTTAATAACTAAGGCATTTCTTTATTGATATATTCTTTTACACCAGATTGAAATTACAGATTTTTTACACTTGTTTTTTCTTAACTTTTTTCTCTGTTTTAATGCCATATTCTTTTCACCTTATTTCTTTTAAGAACCCATAAAATCCTGAAAATAATCAAGGAGCATTCCAAGCACTTGGTATCCCCTGGTGGTTCCTGAAAAACACAGTACACACACGACACAGGACAAGAAGAATACAAGGTCAATAAAATTAAAATTCAACACAAAAATTTCTGCAGGAGGAAAATGAACACAAGGACCAAGCTATTATGTCATTCTCTTGCATGGCATTCAGCTGGTTCTCAATGGAAGAGTTGACAAATTAAACAATACACCATGTATGATAAGTCTAGAACATTGTACCTACAACTACTCTCAGAGGAAATTATTCTTGACCTTAAAAACAGGATACCTTAACATACTCTTGAATGACATTAGTAAACTCACACTGTTATAAAACAAAACATCAGAGTTCATTATTTATAAGAAAGTCCATACCACTGTATGTAAAACTTAACCTCATTCGAATGCAGTTGCACAACTAGGATAATGCTTTCTTAAGTAAAAACCTGTATTCAGAAACACTTATGAAAACATACAAATGCATTTTAAGATCATTGTGGACACCTATCATTTACAAACTATACAGTCATTTTTTACACTAAGCATTCATAAGGCCAAAGCAGATTGAAAATGTATGTGTTAATTAAGAGATTACATCATGTAATTACAGTAAGAGAAAATAAAAAATGGTATATTTACTCTAGATTCCCACAATAATGCACTCAACAGTACATTTTCATCAGTATTTGAGAAAAGAAAATTAAAAATTTTCATCTATGAAAAAAATAATTTTCTCACTGACCATAACTCTACAACCAAGTCAATGAAAACAGAATATCCTACAGTAAGCTTTGGTTGCTTGTTAAGTACTTCAAAACTTGTCATGTTCTCATTTTTCTAGACCAGTACTTCAAACAATAATCAGACTGTTACATTAACACTTCAAAAAATCTTATTATTCTTAATTTCAAACTTTCGCCGTGTTCTGAATATAGTGTGTTTTCTTTTGGGTAATTCCCCGGCGTCTCAATTTTATATGCCGACGTTTTGGAACACTCTGTTCCATTTTCATAGGCAGGTGGATGACTCTTCATCCACCTGCCTATGAAGATGGAACAGATAGTGTGTTCCAAAACGTCGGCATATAAAATTGAGACGCCGGGGAATTACCCACAAGAAAACACACTAAATCTTATATTTTCAGGACATAAATAATGACAAACAAGTGAAAGCAAAAAGGGCCTACTGATAGAAGTTCATAATGGAATGCTCTACAATACTGTAAATTATTGCGACATGAATCAAGAACCTATTACATTATGCATCTTACCAGTACCAGAAAACTCTCTGATCGAAAACAGCATTTCAAACTTGGCCAGTGTCAGGCAACTAATTAAACAGAATGATATAAATGATCCAGAATACTGCCACAGTAAAGTACCATTCACACAATATGCATTTCCTGTGAATGGAGAACAAAGAACAGAGGTGAACACATGTATTCTGCATAGCAACAAGTGCATCTCCTATGACCCTTCAGGAGTCCACCACAGTTTTTTTTGCTGATCAGATTGGTTGGGTTCACATTATTACAGATAAGTCCAATTTACTATGTCACAGTCCCCTCATTTAGCACTGTCTTGTTTGTTACCACAAGGAAACAAGCAATGTGGTTTTGTATTGTGGACAACACAGAATCATTCTACCAAACAGCTACACTACAGCAAGTATAACAATCACTCAATGTCTGATGCATTAAAAAAAACTTTCCCTATGTGATATCTTGCACCAGTTCTTCATCCTATCATTTAATTGCATATACACCACTGGAATCTCATTTAAATGTTTACTTTTGCTGCATACTTCCTAATGCATCATCACAAATAAAATGTGAATACAGCCACTGTTAATCCCACCACTGTACCTAATGTATAACAATGGACATATACCACACCTCATTCACACCAGCACACAAACATGAAGAGCCCAAAGAGTAATAACTTTCTATTACTTGCAAAAACAAACATTTTACAAAATGCAAAATACTTGCATTTGTAATTTCTGCTTACACATGCACTCTCCTGATGCTGGTTGTCATAATATATACATATATACATATAAATTTGTTCACTGAGGAGTATGGGATGAGGACATAAACAAAAAAATACATACAGTGACTACGGGTTTCCAATAACTCCGCAGCTTCATTAATTTATGTGACGAGGAAATCTGCGGTGAAATTCCTCAAAAACTGATCCAAGGTCCTGGTGATAGGCTCAGTACGGCATGTAGTATGACGATCTTCCACGATAACCTCTGTGAAGTGAGAGTTGGTATTAGACATTCTACCATTTAATAACATGTTTGTTAAACATCCTGCACATCACCTGAAAATTAAGTCTACAAATCAACTTCTACAAGACATTACTCTTTATAGCAGCCAGAAGGAATATGCAAGCCTGGTATCCAACATGTGGGTGTAAGCAAATGAATGGTTATAGAGGCAGATAAGTCAGTCAGTAACAGGCTTTTAGGTGTTAGGTTGAAGGCACATCTTAGCTCACTGAAGTAAAAAACAGCATGCTATGCTGGATTTTTCACAATATTCACCTTATCTGAAATGGAATAGTGATGACAGCAAACCACACAGATTTACACCAAATACTTAAGACAATGCTAAATGTAAGGTAGTGTTTCACAGAAGATAAATTGGGTCCTGGCTGTCATGCACTACCAACAAAGTGTGCAATTCCAACAGCTATCATGAAATCATACTGAAACACAGTGCTGCCAAAATGCACAGTTACTAACAAATATGAGAATTAAAATGCACTGGAAGTCAACATTTCCATCTGATGCAATTCACTATCTTCTGCAACATTCAACTAAGGCAACGAGCCGAGCTTAAAAGTAACGTGACCTAGCAGATTTTGTGGACAATGTAGACAACTTAGGTGGCTATCTTGACCAATGGGAAAACACCTTTTTTTGCCAATTTATGTGATCTCAATCTTCCATCAAACTGAATCTCAAATGGGGGGGGGGGGGAACAAAAAAAAAAGTGGATAGTTTTCACATTTTTTTTATAATAAAATTAATCCCTTTGCTAAATTAAGAACCACACCCAAA
>Ga0123355_10016830_pt1 | contig 11531 bp, 10 predicted proteins | sample TergutEmb28metaG_3_FD_89872 | JGI IMG/M metagenome (GOLD analysis project Ga0123355, IMG submission 89872) | Embiratermes neotenicus P1 segment gut microbial communities from Petit-Saut dam, French Guiana - Emb289 P1 | ecosystem: Host-associated > Arthropoda: Insects > Digestive system > Gut ...
AATGGATGTTGATCACGCCGGCCTATGCCCAATCGCTGTTCGGCGGCGATGGCGCTTCAAATACGCTGGTGCAGATCGCTCCACTGGCCCTGATTTTTGTCGTCTTCTACTTTTTCCTGATCCGGCCGCAGCAGCAAAAAGCGCGGGAACAAAAGCAGATGCTCGCCGCGATCCGCCGCGGCGACCGGGTGGTGACGGGTGGCGGGCTGATTGGCACCGTGGCCAAGGTGTCGGGCGATGACGAGCTGCTCGTCGAATTGGCCGACGGCGTGCGGGTGCGTGCCGTGCGCAGCACTATCGCGAGCGTGTTGACACGGAGCGAGCCGGCGGCCGCCAAGAGCGGCCGGGACGGCGGGGACGAGCCGGACGAGGAGAAGAAGGCCGGCGGCAAGCGCGGTTGATCTGGGACAATGCTCTATTTTCCACGATGGCTGGTGACGGTTATTATTGCCGTCTGCGCGCTCGGCGTGTTCCTGGCGCTCCCGAACGCTTTTCCCGAACGCGCCCTGTCCGCGCTCCCGAGCTGGCTGCCGCACAACCAGCTCAATCTCGGGCTGGATCTCCGCGGCGGCTCCTACCTGTTGCTCGAAGTCGATATGGGGGCCGTGGTTCAGGAGCGGCTCGAAAACATCGTCGACAGCATGCGCTCCGAGATGCGCGCGGCGCAAATCGGCTACACCGGTCTGGCCGCGAGCGGCGGCGAGGTGCGCTTCGCCTTGACCGACCCGCGCACAGCCGAGCGCGTGCGCGAGATGGCCGCCAAAGTCGACCCCGAGACCGATATCAGCATCACCCCCGACGGCCGTGTCTCGATCAAGTTCAACAGCGTCGCGCTGGAAGCGCGACGCCGCTCGGCAATCGAGCAATCAATCGAGATCGTGCGCCGCCGTATCGATGAAAGCGGCACCAAGGAACCGACCATCCAACGCGAAGGCGAGGACCGGATCCTGGTCCAGCTCCCCGGCGTCGGCAATCCCGAGCACATTAAGGAATTGTTGGGCCGAACCGCGAAGATGACATTCCAGCTGGTCGATGAGAATGCCAGCGTCGAAGATGCGGAGCGGGGCCGGGTGCCCCCGGGCAGCATGCTGCTGCCGATGGAGGATGACCGTGCCGCCGGCGGCCATGGCGGACCCGCCGGTCACATCGTGGTGAAGCGCCGGATCATGGTCAGCGGCGATACGCTGACGGACGCGCAGCCGAGCTTCCAGAACGGCAACGAGCCGGTCGTGAGCTTCAAATTCGATTCGACCGGCGCCCGCCGCTTCGGCGACGCGACGCGCGAAAACGTCGGCCGGCGCTTTGCCATCGTGCTCGACAACAAAGTGATCAGCGCGCCTGTTATCCGCGAGCCTATCCTCGGCGGGCAGGGCATCATATCCGGGAGCTTCACGGTTCAGTCCGCGAGCGACCTTGCTCTGCTGTTGCGCGCCGGCGCCCTCCCGGCGCCGCTCACCATCCTCGAGCAGCGCACCGTCGGTCCCGATCTCGGCGCCGATTCGATACGGGAAGGCACCACCGCGAGCGTGGTCGCGGTGATCCTGGTCGTGATTTTTATGCTCGTGTTCTACGGCTTGTTCGGGGTCTTCGCCAACGTCGCGCTGTTCTTCAACCTGTGCCTGATGTTCGCGATGCTGACCTTGCTCGACGCCACGCTCACTTTGCCGGGCATCGCCGGGATCGCGCTCACTTTGGGCATGGCGGTCGACGCCAACGTGCTGATCTATGAGCGCATCCGCGAGGAAGTGCGGGGTGGCCGCTCGTTGATCTCGTCCTTGCAAGCCGGGTTTGAGCGCGCCTTCGGCACGATCCTCGACAGCCACGTCACCACCCTGGTTGCCGGTGCACTCATGTTCTTCCTCGGCTCGGGACCCGTGAAGGGTTTCGCCGTGACTCTCAGCATCGGCGTTCTGACGTCGCTGTTTTCCGCCATTCTGGTGACGCGGCTCCAGATCGTGACCTGGCTGCGCCGCACCAAACCCAAGGAAATACCGATCTAAGCCATGCTGCGCCCGCTGATCGTCATTCGCCATATCCCCAACCTGAATTTCATGGGTTGGCACCGGATCGGCTTTGCGTTGTCCCTGGTGATGACGTTGGGGTCGATCGTGCTGTTCCTGGTGCAGGGGTTGAACTACGGCATCGATTTTGCCGGAGGCACGTTGATCGAGGCGCGCTCGCTGCAGGGGCCGGCCGACCTCGCTGCCATGCGCTCGACGCTCGACAAGCTCGGCCTCGGCGAGGTGGCGCTGCAGAATTTCGGCTCGCCGAACGAGGTTCTGATCCGTCTGCCGCGCCAGCCGGGCGACGACAAAGCGCAGATGGCCGGCGTCGACAAGATCAAGGCGGCGCTCGGCAACTCGGTCGACTACCGCCGCACCGAAGTGGTTGGACCGACGGTCGGGAACGAGCTGATCCGCGCCGGCGTGATTGCCACGGTGCTGGCGCTGCTCGCGATCGCGGCCTATGTCTGGTTTCGCTTCGAGTGGCCGTTCGGCGTCGGCGCCATGCTGTCCACGTTGCACGACACCCTGACGACAATCGGCTTGTTCGCGCTGCTGCAGATCGAATTCAACCTCACCACGCTCGCCGCGATCCTCACCATCGCCGGCTATTCGATCAACGACACAGTGGTCATCTACGACCGGGTCCGCGAGAGCATGCGGCGCCATCGCAGCATGGATTTCGCGGAGCTGATCAATCGCAGCCTCAACGAGACCTTGTCGCGCACTATTCTGACGGTCAGTACCGTGGCGCTCGCGGTGTTGTCGCTGTTGATTTTCGGCGGCGAAGTGCTGCGCGGCTTCTCGATCGCGATGTTGTGGGGAGTAGTGGTCGGCACCTATTCCTCGCTCTTCATCGCGGCGCCGATGCTCTACTACATCCGGCCCAAGCGCGGCGGCCGCGCCAAGGATGAAGAGCCCGCTGCGGCGAAGCCGGCACCGCGCCCGGCGGCGCGACAGGCGGCAAGGTCGACGCGCTGAAGCCGCATGGTGGACATAACCCCCGCCGTCCCATCCGGCCGCCAGGTCATTGAAGCGTATGGGCCCCGCGGGTTTCGCGTCAGCGGCGTTGCTTATGCCGGCGCGGTGATTGTCTTTCCCGAAGCGACACTCTCATGGCAGGCTGCCGCCATGGCCGACGTCACCATGGACAGCCTTGCTCCCGTCCTCCAGCGGGCCGGCAGCGAGGACGCGATCGAGATCCTGCTCCTGGGTTGCGGCCGGCGTATGATGCCGGTGCCGCCGCCTCTGCGCGTCGGGCTCCGGCAGATGGGCATTGGCATCGACGCCATGGACACCGGGGCAGCCTGCCGCACCTACGACGTGTTGCTGACGGAGGGCCGCCGCGTCGCGGCGGCCCTCCTGCCGCCGGTCTAGCGCGGCAATGCGTGCTCGGATTCGAGATTCCGCGCCGCGTAGTCCCAATTCACCAGATGGTCGAGGTAGGTGGCGACAAAATCGGGCCGCCGATTCTGGAAATCAAGATAATAGGCATGTTCCCAGACATCGACGGTCAGGAGCGCGACCTGGCCTTGCGACAGCGGATTGACCGCGTTTGGCGTTTTCGTGACTTTGAGCTTGCCCTTGTCGAGCACCAGCCATGCCCAGCCGCTGCCGAACTGGGTAGTGGCGGCCTTCTTGAATTCCTCGACGAATTTCTCGTAGCCGCCCAGATCCCGATCGATGCGCTTGGCGATGTCGCCGCCCGGCTTGCCGCCGCCCCCTTTGCGAAGACAGTTCCAGAAGAAAGTGTGGTTCCAGATTTGCGCCACATTGTTGAAGAGCGTTGCCTTGGCTTCGTCTTTCGCCGTCTTCTGAATCACCTCCTCGAGCGGGGCGCTCTCGAACGGTGTGCCCTTGACCAGCTCATTCGCCGTTCGGACATAAGCGGCATGGTGTTTGCCGTGGTGGAAGTCGAGTGTCTTTGCCGACATGTGCGGCTCGAGCGCGTCCTGGGCATACGGCAATGGGGGAAGTTCAAACGCCATGACAACCTCGCGGATGGAATTCCATGATCTGTGCAACGCCGGCGCCCAAGCGATCGCTCCCAAAAAAAGAGGCCGGCCGAAGCCCGCCTACTCTAGTAGAAGTGGGCACCCAAGACCATCCCGTATAGCATCGGGATCGAGAGCATCGTGTTGACGCGCGAGGCCAGGCCGGCGGTGCGCGCCGCCCGCGTCCGTTCCTGCGCGGTCGCCTGCACCAGACCCATGTTCTTTTTCTGGTTCGGCCAGATGATGAACCAGACATTGAACCACATGATGGCGCCGAGCCACATGCCGATCCCCACGGCCGCCGATTTTGGCAGCCGATCGCCGAAACCGATCTCGATCGTGTACAGCGCCTCGCGTTGCAACCAGGCCAGAATCAAGCCGAGAATGATGGTCAGCATGGCGCCCCAGCGAAACCAGAACAGCGCCTCGGGGAGGATGTAGCGCGCCACACCCGGCCGCAATTCCTGCGGTATCTTGGGCAGCGTCGGGGTCTGGGTGAAATTGAAATACCAGAGATGCCCGATCCACATGATCCCCGCAATCACGTGGAGCCACCGGAAGGCAACCGTCCACCAGGCGTAGGTCACGAGCTCCGGAAAATGCACGTCCGAAAGTTGCATGTCCGCCTCCCGCACCGGTCAGCCAGCGATTGCGTGAATCGCGAGGACCATGATCACGGTGAGGACAAATCCGAGCACAACCGTCTGCGTCAGCGAGTCGAAAGGATTTTTCATCGTTCCCCCAATCATTTTGGTTGTGAGCTTGATCCTCGATTATAACATGACGTGCTATGCCAGCAATCGGGGAAACCCCGGCGCGAGAGCGCGGGGCGGCATTGCTGCAACGCCACGACCGCGATCGCTACCTCATGTCGCTGTTCGTGCCCGCGGCGCGGCGCGGCGTGGTGCAGACGCTTTACGCCTTCAATGCCGAAATCGCGCGTGTCCGTGAACAAGTCACTAATCCCGTGCTCGGCCAGATTCGCCTGCAATGGTGGCGCGAGGGCATCGACGCCGCCTATCGCGGCGACCGCGTCGCCCGGCACGAGGTGCTGACCCCCCTGGCCGAATCAATCCAGCAATTCGGCTTCACCCGCGCCCATTTCGACCAGCTGATCGCGGCCCGGGAGGAGGATCTTTCGCCCGAGCCCCCGGCAACGCTGAAGGCGCTTGAAGCCTATGTCGAGCGGAGCTCTGCGCCGCTGCAGCGTCTGGTGCTGGAGGCGCTGGGTGCAGCGAGCGCGGCGGCCGGCGAAGCGGCCGGCGAAGCGGCGATTGCCTATGCGCTGGCGGGGCTGCTGCGCGCGGCGCCGTTTCTGGCGCGCTCGCCCCGCCACGCCGTGCCCCCCGCCCTGGTCGAAGACGGCGAACGCGTTGCCGAACGGGCTGAAGCGCATCTTGCGGCGGCACGGGCGCGGCGCGGCGACGTGGCGCCCATGGCATTTCCGTCACTGCTGCCCGCGGTGCTCGCGGCGGCGGATCTGGCGCGACTGCGCCGGGCCGCATTCGACGCGTCGGCGCCGGCCGTGGCGCGGCCCGATCCCTGGCGCGCCTGGCGGCTGGCGGCCGCATCCTGGCTCCGGCGCTATTAACTTTTCGCGCGCAAATACCCACATGGCGGAACGGGTTGACGCAGCGGTGAGGCGCCACCATAAAGCGCCGTCACGGAATGTCAGGGGAAGTGCGGCTCGGGCGAGAATGCTTGGCCGGGCAGGAGAGAGTGCGCAACATGACCGACCTCGACTTGAGGCACGGGCTCAGTTTCGAGGATCTGTACCGGCGCGGGGGGCTGGAGCGGCTTGACGCCGCGTTCGCCGCGCACGTGGAGACGTGCGACCGCGACCTGTTCAATCGACTGATGACGGGGCGGCGCGATCCCGCGGGGCTCGGTGCCAAGGCCGAGTCGGAGCTGCTGATCGATCTGGCGCCGCATCTCGAAGACTTCATTGGCGACCTCTTCGGCATTGCCGACGAGGTACGGGCGCTTCAGGCCCGCCACCACGCCCTGGCGCCGCTCTATACGGTGAAGCGTCTCTTTGTGCAGCGCCGCGCGGTCAAAGGCGTGACGCCCGAGGCGGCGGCGGCGATCGATGGCGAGAACGTCGCACGGGCGCTGGCACGAAGCTTCGGCGGGGAGCTGACCGAAGCGTCGTTTGCGCGCCATGTCGCCGCCTGGATGGATGACGAGACGGCCAATGCACCCCGCCTCGATCTCGCCGCGCGCTACGCCGCCTGGGCGACGCTGACATCCGCCGGAAGGGACAAGCACAAGCACGGCATACTCTTCAAGGTGCCGCACCGTCTCGACATGGAACGGCTCGTCCCGGTCGAAACCATTGTCGAAAACGGTGTCGCCATGCTGCGCCTGCCTGAGCAGCAGCAGCGCTTGCGCGACGGGTTCGCGCTGACCGATCCGGGGACGGACCTGAAGGGCGCGCTCGATCAGGCAAATTACTGCATCTGGTGCCACAATCAGGGCAAGGATTCCTGTTCGCGGGGCTTGCGCGATCGCAAGACCGGCGCGTTCCAGAAGAGCGTCTTCGACGTCACGCTCGCCGGCTGCCCCCTCGAGGAAAAAATCTCCGAGATGAACCTGGTCAAGGCCGGCGGCAATGCCATCGGCGCGCTGGCGGTGGCGATCGTGGACAATCCGATGGTGGCCGCCACCGGCCATCGCATCTGCAACGACTGCATGAAGGCCTGCATCTACCAGAAGCAGGAGCCGGTCGATATTCCCCAGGTCGAGACCCGCAATCTGAAAGACGTGCTGGCGCTGCCGTGGGGGTTTGAGATTTACAGCCTGCTGACGCGCTGGAACCCGCTCGACCTGCGGCGGCCGCTGCCAAAGCCGCCGAGCGGCTACAAGGTGCTCGTGGTCGGGCTCGGTCCCGCCGGGTTCACGCTCGCGCACCATCTGATGAACGACGGCCACACCATTGTTGCCGTCGACGGGTTAAAGATCGAGCCGCTCGATGCTGCGGTTTCCGGGGTCGACGCCTATGGCGGGCGCAACCCGTTCCGGCCGATCCGCGACATTGCCGAACTGGTCGAGGATCTCGACGATCGCGTCATGGCGGGCTTCGGCGGCGTCGCCGAATACGGCATTACCGTGCGTTGGGACAAGAATTTCCTGAAGCTGATCCGCTTGCTGCTCGAACGGCGCGCCGAATTCTCGATGTTCGGCGGTGTCCGTTTCGGCGGCACGCTCGGCATCGAACAGGCGTTCGATCTCGGCTTCGATCATGTCGCACTCTGTGCCGGCGCGGGACGGCCGACCGTGATCCCGATGAAGAACGGCCTGGCGCGTGGCGTACGGCAAGCTTCGGATTTTTTGATGGCGCTGCAATTGACCGGCGCCGCAAAGACCGACAGCGTCGCCAACTTGTCGATCCGCCTGCCCATCGTGGTGATCGGCGGCGGCCTCACCGCGATCGACACGGCTACGGAATCGCTCGCCTACTATCCGGTGCAAGTGGAGAAATTCCTCGCGCGCTATGAGGTTCTGGTCGCGGAACAGGGCGAGGCCGCGGTGCGAAGCGATTGGAGCGAGGAAGAGCGCGGGACGGCTGATGAATTTATCGCGCACGCGCGTGCGATCCGTGACGAGCGCCGCGCGGCGCAGCGCGAAAACCGCAAGCCGCGTCTGGCGGCGCTGTTGACGGAATGGGGCGGCGTCACCATCGCATACCGCCGCCGGCTGATCGATGCGCCGAGCTATGTGCTCAATCACGAGGAAGTTGCCAAGGCAATGGAGGAGGGCATCCGCTTCGCCGAAGGGCTGACGCCCGAAGCCGTGGACGTCGATCGTTTCGGTCACGCGGCGGCCATCAGCTTCACCACCAGGGACAAGTCGATGGTGCGTCTGCCGGCGCGCGCCATCCTGGTGGCGGCGGGAACGCAGCCCAACACCGTGCTTGGCCGCGAAGACCCGAACCACGTCTCGCTCGACGGCCGTTTCTTCCAGGCCTACGACGAGGATGGCAACGCCGTCACGCCCGAGCGTGTGGCGAAGCCGCGCGATGTCCGGGTATTGATGAGCCTCCATCCCGACGGTCGCGCTGTCAGTTTTTTCGGCGACCTTCATCCCAGCTTTTCCGGCAACGTGGTGAAGGCGATGGGCGGCGCCCGCCTGGGCTTTCCGATCGTGAGCCGGGTCATGGCGAAACTGCCGCCGCGCGAACCGGCGCCGCCGCTCCTTGCCGAGCGCATGCGCGGCGCGTTCATGGCAACCGTCGACCGCGTCGAGCGTCTCACGCCCAATATCGTCGAAGTGGTGGTGCGCGCGCCAATGGCTGCCCGCGCATTCCGGCCGGGCCAGTTCTATCGCCTGCAAAATTACGAAGCCAACGCCCAGCGCGGCGACGGCACGACATTGAGCATGGAGGGGCTGGCGCTCACCGGCGCCTGGGTCGATCGCGACAAGGGCCTGCTTTCAACCATCGTCCTCGAAATGGGCGGCTCTTCCGATCTCTGCGCGCTGCTCCGGCCCGGCGAGCGCGTCATTCTCATGGGCCCGACCGGAACGCCGACGGAGACGCCGGCCGGCGAGACGGTAGCGCTCGTGGGCGGCGGGCTGGGCAATGCGGTGCTGTTCTCGATCGGCCAGGCGCTGCGCGCGGCCGGCTCGAAGGTGCTGTATTTCGCCGGCTACAAGAAGGCGCAGGACCGATACAAGATCGAGGAGATCGAGCGCGCCGCGGACCTGGTGGTTTGGTGCTGCGATGAAGCGCCCGGCTTTGTTCCTGACCGCACTGGGGACAAGGCCTTCGTCGGCAATATCGTCGAGGCGATGCACGCCTATGCTTCGGGCCAGCTCGGTGAAACGCCGATTCGCCTTCACGACGCCGATCGCATCATTGCCATCGGTTCCGACGGCATGATGGCGGCGGTGGCGCGCGCGAGACACACCGTGCTCGCAGCCTGCCTCAAGCCCGACCATGTCGGCATCGCCTCGATCAACTCGCCGATGCAATGCATGATGAAAGAGATCTGCGCGCAGTGCCTGCAATTGCAGCGTGACCCGGTCAGCGGCGAGGAGACCGTGGTTTTTTCTTGCTTCAATCAAGACCAGCCGATCGACCGCGTCGATTTCGCGGTGCTGCACGAGCGCCTGGACCAGAATGGCGTGCAGCAAAAACTGACGCGGCTCTGGATCGATCGCTGTTTGAAACGGATGGGCCGCCGCGCCGCCGCTTAAGCGGGCGCCTGCTTCGCGCAAGGTCGCGACCCGATCGACGCCGATTGCCCTGGCGGCAACAGAAGAGAGCGGAGGCATCTTGGCTTTCGCGCCAAAGGCGCGAGACCTGCCGGACCGTGGCAGGCAAGCGACGCGAGCTCGGCTCGACAATGGCGTAAAGGCGCCGCTCCGGCGCGTTGGCGAGTATTCGCGGGGACCAATTTGCTGTGCAGGAGGATTTGCTTCACCGCAGCCAGGGGGTTGTGGATCCCAGGTCTATCTCACCGGCTTCCAGCCCCGGGCCCGACGCTGCGTCTCGGCGATCCGTGCGGGCGTCATCCTTGGCTGCCAGCTGGTTGCGAGCGCTGCGTGCTGTCTTCCAAACCCTGGCGCGGCTGCCAGGTCAAGCCTCATGGGTGCGAGAGACCTGTCCGGGGCCACGCTCGGCCCTGCGCATGCATGAGGCCGAGGTTGTACTGCGCTTGGCACGGCCTTGGTCGGACGCCTTGCGATACCACTTCACCGCCTCGGCCTGGCCCGGCGCCGCGCCCCTCGCGGGTCAGCGGTTTTACCCGTTAACCGCTGTCGAAAACGGAGGGGGGCATACGCCGCGCTCAATTCCGGAGGATTGCGCTCTTCCGCGCCCTCTGCACACCTCTGCCGGTTATCAAGCCGCGATCAATTCCCAGCCTTGCGCGGTTAGTCCCTCGAGCGGCCGGAATCGCGACTTATAGGCCATCTTCGGGCTCTCGGCGATCCAGTAGCCGAGATAGACGTAAGGCGTCTGCCGCCGCAACGCCACCTCGATGAGCGCGAGAATAAGAAAGGAACCGACGCTGCGCCTGTGGTCGCTCGGATCGAAAAAGCTGTAGACGGCGGAGAGCCCGTCATCCAGCAAGTCAACGAGGCATGCCCCAAGGATGCGTCCATCGCGGCCGCGCAGCTCAACGAGGCATGTCGCGACCGGGCTGTCTTCGATCATGGCGCGGTAATCGCCGTAGGTCATCGACGCCATCTCGCTGTCATAATGACGCGAGTGCTGGTAGCGGGTGAAGACGCGAAACTGCTCGACACTGGCCTTCGGCTCGGCAATCCCTACGGTCACATCGGCGTTGCGCGCGGCGACGCGGCGGAGCGACCGGGTGGGCACGAAGTCCGGCGCGACGATGCGCACCGGCACGCACCTGTCACACCCGATACAGGCGGGGCGGTAGGCGAGATGATGGCTGCGTCGGAAACCGCCACGCGACAGCTCGTTGTAGAACCCGATGCCGTCGCGGCCGCCGAGCTCGGTGACCAGCTTGCGCTCGATGCGGCCATGAAGATAGGGACAGGGCATCGACGCGGTGCGGTAAAAACGCGCCGGCGGATTTGCGGTGGCCTCGCGCGCCCCAGCCGCGACGGGTTTTCGCCGTGTGCCTCGTCCCTCGCCCGATGCCGTTCCGTCCATGGCCCACCTTAACGAAGCCGATTATACGAACCTCAGAGCTCCGTGCGGAATTTTTCGATTCGGTCGTGAAGATCCCCGATGTCACGGTCGAGCCAATCGTCAAGGGCGGGAGCCACGCCGGCATGAAGGCGACGCAGCTCACCGAGCCGCGCCAATTCCGTGGACAGCGAGTCCGCGATCTGGCGGCGCTGGGCCGCCTGCTCCGCCGCGCCGAGTTGATGGAGAAAGCGCAGCTTCAATAGCAACACCAGGCGGCTGGCGTCATTGCTTGGCGCGCGTAGCGGCGCCTCCAGCAATTTCCTCAGGGCCGCGGCGCCGGCTGCGGACAATCTCAGCAGATCGCCTTCCGCCTTCGCCAGGCCCTCATGACGCAACAACTCGATCGAGGAGCCCATCAAATCAAGCGACGGCCCGACGGCGAGGGCGATGAAATGCCGGATCTCGGTCGCCAGATCGCCGTAGCGTCGCGGCCCTTCCGCCAGCAATCCGAGCGCCGCCAGACGCACCGCCTCTGCCGGAAGCAGCGTCTGGTCCCGGAACACGGCTTTACGCCACCTGCCGGCTCGGCAGCCGGGAAAACACGTCCCTCAACGCCTCCGCCAGATGCTCGATATCGGCGTCGCTGTGTTGCGGCGTCGGCGTGAAGCGGAGTCGCTCGGTGCCGCGTGGCACCGTCGGAAAATTGATCGGCTGAACATAGACCCGGTGGCGTTCAAGCAGATCATCGGACGCCGCCTTGCACAGTGCCGCGTCGCCTACGAACACCGGTACGATATGGCTTGCGCTTGGCATAACCGGCAGACCCGCCTCGGTCAGACGGCGCTTCAGCCGCGCCGCGCGGTCCTGATGGAGCGTGCGCAGCCCGTGCGCTTCCTTAACGTGGCGGATGCTGGCGACAGCACCGGCCGC
>Ga0123355_10016831_pt1 | contig 11531 bp, 8 predicted proteins | sample TergutEmb28metaG_3_FD_89872 | JGI IMG/M metagenome (GOLD analysis project Ga0123355, IMG submission 89872) | Embiratermes neotenicus P1 segment gut microbial communities from Petit-Saut dam, French Guiana - Emb289 P1 | ecosystem: Host-associated > Arthropoda: Insects > Digestive system > Gut ...
AATTTAATGGCTTTATGTCACTCACAAGTGACTTTGATGTTACGTACAGCTATTAACATTACAGAAACCATATATTCCTGCCAGTTTCAATATGTATTTGGTAATCAATAAGTGAGTAACAGCCGTCAAAGTTTCATACTTCTCTGGCCATTATCTCCGTAACCGTCCCACTTTGGTCTTAGTTGTTTTGAGTTATATCAGTATAGTTTAGCATAAGGAACACCCTCCCGAAGTCTGGCACATTCCTCCTGGGACACGCTGTATACATTTCTGTACAGTGTATTTATTTATTTATTTATTTATATGTAATGCAGTAACAGTGTAAGGTACATCCATAGTTTTTCGTATGGCTCATTCCAATAGTACTGTGGTAGTGTTGCTACACAAACACTTTAGTTCTAGACTTATCACTTTCTGTAGTTCTATGAGCATTATCATGCGTTGTACATTTGCTCTTATGAGTGAATCTAACATTATGGCATGTCAATCAGTATATTTTCCAACACATGCACATTGTTATACAATACACATAACACATAAATACTCCTACATGTTTCAGCACCCAGGTGCCATCTTCAGGGAGCTACCATAACAGAGGTGTGTGAACCGACCTACTAATTATGTTCTGTTCATAGTTATAAGCTTAATTATAACATTAGTTGCTAAAATACATAAAATGTAGAAAGTAAATGAAATTGATATTGTTAGTAATTTAAAGTGTTTTGTTAATTCATTAATTTTAAATTGCCTCAGTAGTTGTCAGCTCTTGGTGTCAGTGTTTTTATGTTATACAATAATGAGTGGTCACTTCATTTGTTGTTTTGGAGTTATTTATGTGGGTAGTGCAGACAAACATCAGATAGACCATGTGAAGTAACACCTGATGTTTGTATGCACTACCCACATAAACAACTCCAAAACAACAAATGAAGTGACCACTCATTATTGTATAACATAAAAACACTGACACCAAGAGCTGACAACTACTGAGGCAATTTAAAATTAATGAATTATCAAAACACTGTAAATTTTTAACAATTTCAATTTTGTTTATTGTGTACATTTTATGTATTTTGGCAACTAATTTTTTAATTAAGCTTATAGCTGTGAACAGAACATAAATTAGCAGGTTGGCTTGTACATCTTGCTTATGGTAACTCCATGAATTCCATGGGTGCTGAAACATGTAGGGGTTTATATATATATGTTATGTATATTGCATGATGAATTGCATGTGTTGGAAGATATGTTGATCGTTCAAACATGCACGGTGTGAGTAACAGAAAATTATCGCTGATGTCAATTCATTCACCTTTTTCAGGTTTGTTTATTACGTCTGTCTTTATATGATTGTCTCTTACCTATTTTCATTTGGATTGCACTAGATGATGCAGAATTATGTTTGTCACTTTGGTCAAAAGCCGAATCTGTTGAAGGAGGAACCACATCAGCCATGTAATTATAACACCAACATAATCAATCCATACACATGACTCATGGCACGACAGTGATGTCACTTTCTGCTAGCCTCCAATGCAAAACAAGAGTGACCATGGACCGTGTGTGCCATTTCACGTTAAACTGAAAATCAGTGCATTTCATCTATGCCAAATTGCGTTAAACCGAAAATTATCACATAAATTCAAGAAGTGGTGTATATCTTCAAGTCATGCGAAACTGAAGTCGCACAACACTAAATCACGTAAAACGAGACCTGCCTGTACTATGATTGCATCCTTTATGTTACGTCTTTGCTCGTAACATTCTTTGCCTTTTTCTTCTAGTAGTTAATGTACAGGAACAGCAGATGGTAGGAGCTTTATATTTAGTTTGTTACCTTTGAACAGTGCACAGTGCTGTAGTGACACACGTGGCTGGTATGTGTGAGACTGGAAATGAACTGACGGGGAACAGGTTGAACAGACTAGAAAGGATTAGAAATTGTTCTTTTCTGTTGCTTGCAGTCAGCTTTCACTGGTACTGTACACAGTCCTCTCTCCAGACCCTGCTGTCAAGAGCCTTTTGAAACCGTCACAACACCCACAACTAGCTGCTGCACTGAATGCCCTCCTGACCTGCATTACATCAGACGAGACGCCAGCGTACATCACTTTGAGTCTACTGGAATTGTTGGCCCCTGTCAACTCACAGGTTTGCTGCTCACACAGTAATTGACAGTTTATGAGTTCCAGCACCAATTCCTCAGCATACAGAATTACTAAAATCAGACAGTGGGAGATGGAGTAGCTCAGTTGGTGTAGTGAATATACTGGGCTGGATGGTGTAGGGTTCATTCTGAGTGGGCGTGAGAAATTTTCTTCTTGTCCAAAATGGTCAGATCATCTCTTGGAGCCCACCCAGCGTCTGTATTCATTGGGTATTGGGGTTCTTACCCCAGGGGAGAAGTGACCAGGACACTCAGTCAGTCACCTCCATATAGTGTTGCGGTTAAGAATGTGTGGATCTATACCTCTTCTCCCTGTGCATGTAGTCATGGCATGCACAGGGACAAAGTAAGAAGCATAAACTTGGTAAAACCCATAGGTGTGCTGGCAAAATGCTAACTGTTGGTTTGCATATTCAGTTGCTAACCCTTTGTTAGTCTAGTATTTGGACTAGAAAATTTTGTGAGATTTGAGTTTCTGAATGTTACTGTCTGGGGACCGCGGTAGCATGGTGGTTTAGGTGCTGTTCTACAAATCATTAGGTCGCTGGTTCGTTCCCAGCTAGTGTCATTGGATTTTTCATTGACATAAAATCCTTCTGATCACACTGTGACCCTGGGGTCGACTCAGCCTCTAACAGAAATGAGTACCAGGAGCATTTCCTGGGGGTAAAGGCGGCCGGTGCATAAGGCTGACAACCTACCACCATCCTGTACTGTTGTCACGAAATCTGGGAACCTTAACTTCCTGGAACCCTCTGGGCCTGTAATGGGACTGCTTTACCTTTGAATATTACTGTCTGCTGGGATTACACACTGTTAATCTGGTAGAAATATACCAGAATTGTGGAGAAACTTATGAACTTGAATCATTGATCAATTTCTGCCAGATGACACAGCATACAGCATCGCAGCTCAGTAGACTTGATCTTTGAGCCTATAATTTCTGTATTTTGTGTATATGCATGTGGGTGGGCAAGTGGGCTGAGCTTTCTCACAGGCACTTTATTCACCTACTTTAAACTTCAGGTGCCATTTCAACCAGATGTGTTTGAACTGGTTCCAAAGTACTCCCTAGTGGGACCTGTAGCACTTGGAGAAGCTCAGAAAAGCGTACAAAATGTTGGCTTATATACATAAAAAGATAGTAGTTATAGTGACTTGCTACGGGCTGGACAGTCCGGGGATTGAATCCTGGTGGGGGCGAGATTTTCTGCACCCATCCGGACTGGTCCTGGGGCCCACCCAGCAGTCTATACAGTGGGTACCAGGTCTTTCCTGGGAGTAAAGTGGCTGGGGCATGGCGCTGACCACCCATCCCTATCTAGAGCTAAGATTAAAGAAAGAGTAGAGCAGTACTTCTGCTTCGCCTCTGGGCCTTTATGGCCTCTTCTAGGGCGAACTTTACCTTTTACCTTACTAAAAGAGAAACAAACACATGGAAGATTTGCCTACCTTTTTTCCAGGAAATTTTGAATGCACTTATGCCACTTGGAATTCACATTCTGTCGAGAGGCAGAGAATCCGATGGGCACCTGGATTCTGATTCATCAGCCATCCTACGTAATATTGTTCTGCGACTGACATGTGACACAGTTGCATGTTTGAAGTATTGGGATTGTTGGAAGTTTGTGCAGACAGCTATCATGGACTGGAAGACGGTGTTACAGGACAGAGTAGGAAGAACTTGTCCTGCCATTATTATGATGCAGCAGGTAAGTTTAAGAGGCCTTGGGTTTTGTGCATGTTGGTATGAGCGGGGAGAGTTCATTCACTGTAGTGACTGGGCTACAGGCTGGAAGATTGGAGAATTGTGATTGGATTGACAGGGGGGGCCACAGTTTCTGTCATTGCCACCATGTGCTACTGAGTTATGAAGCCCACTAGTGTACTGTACCATGGGTACTGCGGCTTGTGGCTGAGACAGGACTGACAGTAGAACTCCTTTAATCCGGCATCTGATATTAAGGCAGTTGAGGAAAGTAGTCCCATGACTGGAAATTGTGCTGTCTGTAACTGCCGGTGCACTTACTGATTCCGTGACTTTGTCTTGGGTTATCTGGACTTTATTTGAGACTGTCAAGCTATTATAATGACTTCAGAAGACCGCCAGATGAGTAAACAAGGTGCTGCTGATAACTGCTGGTAACTTTAGTGATTCCTCAGAAACCTGAAATAATATATGAGGCTTGAAAGTTGCAAAAGCTGCAGTGTCGTTGTGGCATCATGCAATGTTGGATTTCAACTGTCTGTGATATAAAGGAATTGAAGGACCAATTGTGATTGTTCAGGCATCTTGTGAAAGTGTGAAGGGTCTTTTCAAGAGACATACATCAAAAAGGGTGCCAATTAGCTCAATTGGACATAGTGTTGTGTTAGTGGTTTACAGCAGTTTGTGCTGAAGGAAACCCTGTGACCTGGACTTCTGTGATGAGTCTTTGTGATGCAGTTAAAATAACTGTACAGAGCACAGATTCTCTGAGGGCTGGCTGCAAAATTTCAGAGAACCAGCAATATAAGGAGATAACCAAATGGAATAGTCTGATAGCTGTGTAACTCAAGTATAGGTGCAGTAAACAGAATGTTTACCTATAAGAACTAAGGACAGTATAGGTACTGTCTGATAATCTGGCACCTGTTCAGGTTTCTGGGTGCTGGATTGAAGGAATTTTACAGTTTGTAGCTTTAGTGGTAGATTAATGAATATGTGGCAATGGTCTAGTGATAGTGACAGGGGAAATGGAAGTACTCTGAGAGAAAAAATTTCAGTGGCACCTTTACGCATTATGGGGGAAAATGTGTTTGTATTGTATAATTTACCCTTATATATTATTGCATATATTATTACAGTACAGTCTGTTGACAAAATCATGATTTACTGATCTACCAAATGGATCTTTTCAAGACTGACATTTTTAGGAAGCATATGATTCAGTACTGATGGCAGTCACCTTTGTTTTTATTACTTCTAAAAAAAATTGTTTTTTAAACAAAAAAGTGATGTTAAAATTGACAGTGCTGTCTCTCCTGGAGGCTAGGGGAAATAGCTGAAATACGGTGGCTTCACTTGGCTTCTGTCTGTTTCCAATGGAACATACATATGCAATATAACTAATATTCCAGCTCTGAGCCCAAAGAACAAAGACTGTATCGAAATAAGTGACCAGATCATGAATGCTTGAATCCAAGACAATGCCAGAACTTACTGTAGTGTAGACTCTGTAGATTATGAAGATAAGCTGGGTAAAATGCTTCATCCTATGGGTTTCTGAATAGTTTGTCACCATAAAGTTTACCACCATATGGACTAAATCTGAAAATTGACACTATTGTGATGTTGAATCGAAATTCAGACACCAGTGAAGGGTCAGTTAATGGAACACAAATGATTTTAAGAGGTCTGCATAGCAGGGGAAGTTGGTGGCTGTAGAAAAATTGTCCTTATACCTAGGATTCAGTTATGTCCGTCAGATCGCAAGACAGTTTCTGATAACATTGTGTTTGCTATGACAGTCCACGAGGCTCAAGCACAGACACTTAAAAAGTGTTGGAATATATCTAACATCACCCATCTTTCTCCATGGCCACCTCTGTGTGGCAATTTCCAGAGCCTCTTCAATTGACATTGCTCTAGCAGTTGTTGAAGGGCATTGACAGCTTATAGAAAACGATGGATTGGCAACGTCAAACTTTTTGTATGGCAAAATGCTTTGAAGTTTGAGAAATGTAAATAAATTGTTGTTAATTATAGATCTTATTTTTTTTGTGCTTATTTGCATAGGTACAACTAGTAAACATTATTTTGAAGTCTTGTTTTTATCTATCAGCTTTTTAGTTTTATATGTTCTTGGTTTGTGACCCACCTTAATTTTCAGTTTCCTCTTCTGCTTGCATGAAGATCCTGTGAACTCTGAATCCAGTTCAGACAGAATTACTATTTTGTCCAACTATGAGGTGGGTCTTTGTATCTCAGATTTTATTCAGAAATATTGGGCCATCTGAGAAACTTAGAACTAATAATGTCTGGTTGCATAAATTAAATTTTTTTTGCTATATTTCCATGATATGTTTGACAAATTACTGGGTCCACCATTCTGTGCAAAGGTTTGATTTGGTTTGTCAGACCTCTTACTTGAAGAAACTACCATATATACTTGTGGCATTATTTGTGGCCTGTAGCTAGAATTAACAGTGTGAGATATGAGATAATTAAAGCTGTATTGCTGAAGGTTCAAGTATCCTGAGATGTCACTCACTGCTGTTGGACATGTGGTTCTTGATGTTTTGAAAGATCACATTGCCCCCTTCATATTCAGGATCGAGCAGTCCAAGAAGACTTGCTGTTTAACTGAAAATAACAGCTTGGGAACTTTCAATTCCAGAAATATGTAACATGTTTATATTTTATGCAGGCAGAACACTTTGAATGGCAATGAGAATATTATAATGGATTTTATTTCCCTTATCTCTAATGGTAAAGCAGTCCACGAAGAATCTCCAATGCAGGAGAAAGTTTGGTAATATGGAACTATGGTGTTGAACGTTACTGGACAGCCCCTTACCAGGGTCTCAGCTTTACACCCAGGCCCCTCACACGCGTCCTTTCATTGACTCACCAACTGCTCTGGCCATCTGCTAACTACTGTGACTGTTCATATGTATTACTATACCTTCATCCATGTTGGCTGTTTTGGACTGCTGTATCCTTGAAGATAAATGCACTGTGATCCTTCAGAATGTCAGGAACTATATACCCATTGATGCAGCATCAGGTCCCAGAAGACCTGATACCTCAGCAGCAACTCTATTACAATCTCAAATCTCACACACTAAGTTGTTAAGTTGTTGCATCACCCTGGACTGCTGCCTTTGTCCAGATCACTCGTGAACTGTTTGAAGCAGTGGAGGAACCATTGCAACGCCAGCTGCTGACTCATCTTGTGATTGCTGCTACTGATTCTGAACTTCCGGAAGTGGCATCAACAGCAGGACGAGTCATGAAGAAGATCATCCTGGATTCAAAATTAGTTGCAGAAAAATTGGAGAAAATGACCAGTGCACAACTGAAAGAGCAGCCAGTTGTGTCCGCAGGAGGAATGGTGCTTCGTAGCCGACGGTACAGCATGAAAGCTGCAGTTGAATATTGCAAATTAAACTGAAATCTCTCATGCATAAACATACATCCCACCCAGCTCTTCAGTCAGTTTGCATGTCTTTCTCCCAGGAAATCTAAGTGTTCTAAGTGGTGGAACCGTAATTTTATAAATAACTGGACACTATTAATATTATTTATATTATTTCACGATTGTTAGAATTTACAGATGTGTTGGATGTATGGCTGTGTCTTTGAAAAATGTATGCTCTACTAGCCTCGGTATCACGCACACAACTTGTCACCTCCAGGGTATAAAACAGACTCTTGCTTGCGTTCGGTTTTCAAAACTCGTAAGCTTCAAGCTCATCCCCCCTTAAATATTCTTACTATTCCTGATTGGCTAATTGTTAAATTTCACTGCTTCTTGATAGGTCCAAAAGTCAAAACTTTGAATACTTTAACCCCATTGGCTCCCATTTATGTAACGTTGTTTCATTGTCGTTACCTGTGTGAACTGCCCCACACATCTTACTGATTTCTCTTGATGTTCAAGTTTGCCTAGTATCGTAAATCTTCCTAGCAAGATTTAAGATGTCCAAAAGCTGTCAACATTTACAACACCAGTTGTTCCAAAACGTTCCCTAAACCATCAGTTTTGACACCGACAAACATCGAAACTGCTAGCTCACTGTACCCGCCATAAAACTCTCTGTCTCTGTAAGCTGCTATTTAGACTCCTTACAATATCCCTTCCATCATAAACTAAATTACTAATTTTAAACAAATCTGACCCATCTACCACATGTAAAATTTTGGCACTTGATAAAGGACTTAAACTCCATATACCAGTTATAAACATGTAACTTTGCTGTCAGTTTCTGTTTTCCTGTTTTTTTTTACTGCAGGACTATTAGAGAACACCGAAATATATGAAATTCACCGCGTACTGTTACCAATACGTTCGGCAGACACAGCTGTTAAAGCTGTGTGAAAGTATTGTGGTAGAGTTTTTGTATGTGACTGAAGTTCTTACCCTCAGTGCTTTTGTGTAAATGAATAGACTGTAATTTCTTAATTTGAGTGTTATTTCTTCTTTAAAGTTACAGCTATTGTCTGTTTTGATACTGACATGAAAAGCAGCCATATTCCAACCAAAGAACAGGCATAGTTACTTGTAGTAATTACCGTATATGTATGTAAAATTTGTGAGTGTTGTCTTGTCACATAAATATCAAATATTAATCCAGTTGCCCCCGAATTTTCTTGATGGTGGTCAGCTGAATGTGACATCATTGTGCACATATGTGGTTTGGAGACATAACTTTCACACTGCAGCCATCTTCACATGAACCAAGTCAGTTGTGTTTTGTGATTTTTTAACCAAGTGTAAAATTCATCTTGTTCGTAGATGAGAAATTGTGTGACAAGCTGACGTACCTACTAATGTATAGTGTGTGTGTGTGTGTGTGTGTGTGTGTGTGTGTGTGTGTGTCTGTATGTGTGTGTGTGTGTGTGCGCACGCGCGCTAGATGCAGAACATTTTTTAATTTCCTGAACTTCTTAAATGTACCTCCATTTGGTTTCTGGAAAGTTTCTATACATTCATGTCATTTTATCAGGAATGGTATTTTTGTCATATACACACCTGCATGCACATACACATTCACACACTTATGTAGATCTGTTATCTTCACCTCTGACAAAGACAAACCTCTTACCCCCTCTTCTTATCCCATGTAGTTTGAACAACACATCTCTTATTGTCACAGTTAAGCAGTCCAAGACTGTTGGGACTGCTGACCTGACAATAGAGGCACGTGACTCTTTGAAACATCAGGAACTGTTCACCCATCATAACAGCATCACATCCCAGAAGACCTGTATCTTCAGCTTAATTTAGTGTTCTGGTTATACTGCAGGAAAGTGAGCAAAGCACCATCGCCTGAACTGCTGAAAACGGAAGAGTGGAGATATGGCGTCACTCTGCTAGAATGGGTGCAGTCCAAGAAGAAGCTGCGGTCAACACACTTTCTGTTGTCACCTCTCTTCTCTTTGCTTAACAAGTGAGTGTACATATATAGGCAGATATTGTGCAACGTGGGGCATGTATGTGCTATTTAGCACTGCTGCCAATTTCTAAGATTATCACATCAGGAGTAGGTAAATGAATGAGTACAAGGCATCTTTAGAATGATAATGACTGGATAAAACAGAACACCTGCACCATTGCCACATTATATACCACAGTTTCCATGTTGGCTGGCCTGGGATTGAATCTGGACCTCCACATTGGGAGACCAGCAACAAACTGCCTGCACCAATGTGTGGTGGTGAAGTTTAGTGACCCAGAAAAATTACAGTTATTTCCAATTATGAATATGTGTACCAACTGTAAATGATTCTTACAGCAGGTTTGCTGAAGAATTACGTCTTGGATATGGCATTGTGTCATTGGGTGTGTGTCAACATTTCGTAGGCTGTAGGCCATTTTCAGTGTCCAGTAGTCGAGGGCTGTTAGTCTGCTTGAGCCTGAAGATGAAGGCACTGCCAACCTTCAAAGTGTCAGGAACTACCCATCCAGTGACACAGTGTCATGGAAGACTTTAAGCTTTATTACCATCCTCATATTTAAAAATGAGGAGGCACTTTTACGTAACTGACCTCAATCTCTGGATGGCCTAGGTCAGTTACATCCCTACAAAATAAGAAGTGTGGTTGTCAAGGCAGTAGTTGATAGGATTTTTTGTCTTCTGGCATGTGTGGGTTGGAGGTACCTACATTGCACGTGTACATTCTGTATCATTCTTTGGGTTAAACCAACAAATTTAAACTTTGCCACATTTCTGGGGATTTGTTAGCTCTTGTGTTCAATATAATGACTGATATTTTCACAGTTTACTGTGACAGATGTTTGACATTCATTTGTAGAGAAAACTGTAGTTAGAAGAGGAAAGTCACAGAGCTCATGTTATGGTTTGTTTAATTATCAGATGAACAGAGAAACTTGTCAGAAATATGTCCTCCTTCTCCTCCTCCTCTGCCTACTTCACCTTTTCTTTCTTCTCGTTTTTCTAACATTGTATGTTTTATACAAGTCAGTGGAGGAAGAGTATCCCTTATTTCCCATGTATGCAATCAGAAAGTGTAATCGTTGTAGGTTAGACTTCTGTGACACTGTAGTTAATGACTGATACTTCGGAGGGATCGTCTGCCAGGGAAATGGATGCAGTGTGTTCATCTGAAGTGCCGGTACAGTAGGCTCAGTGTTAAAGAGTTGGACATTCTGTTATCACCCATGTTAACACTATTGTTTAAACCATTGGTGACTGGTTAGTACTGCAGCCAAACGTAAGTAGCCTGTTGGACCACTAATTGTGTGAAGGGATTCCTGTCCTCCACCCCTCTCACTTTTACCCATGTCCCTCCGGTTGTGACCACTTCAAAGCTGTACAAGGACTTGATGTTAGGAAACTCTGTTTAGTGTTGTGTTTACAAAATTTATGGTTTATTTTCGTGAAGAAATGAACGACTTTCAATTATGTTGTGGGTGTTTTTCTACCATGGATTGATTCATTGATTTGCCATTGGGTTCAAGACCTTATGGTTCTGATGTACCTAGGCCATAATTGACAGGCCCATTGTGCCCCATATCGATTTATGGGAGCCTTGTTGCTTTACTAAAGTTCCAGATGGGCCCCAGACTTATACTCTCAAATACTCTAAATGTCCTCTGGCTCCAAGACGGAGCCCAGATACGCATGTCTGAGTGAAGCCAAAGCTTCACACTTCACAAAGAATGTGGGCTGAGGTTTCATCCTCTGCTCCACACCTACACAATGGACTGTCTGACAGCCCCATTAGGTGAAGATGTCTCCTCAGTGTATTATGTTCAGTGAGAAGGCCAGTAACAGCCTTGGATTTTGTCCTGTTAAAAGACTTTCTACCACGAAAATTTAAGCTGTCTTGGGAATTTCTAAATTGGTCAGCAAATGAAAGTAATACCCTTACATTGTCTGACCAATCACTTTAGGGAAGGTTGTTGGAGGTGTCACCCTGGAGATTGAGGGTAGAAGGACAGTGGATGATTAGGAGAAAGTATGTGGTGTTTAGCAGATGTAGCAGTAAGTAATGCCAAGACTGAGGTGTGATTGTAAAAAAAATGGTATCAGTAAATCAGGTATAATTACAAAAAAAAAAAAAAAAATAACAAGGAAATATTTATAAACCCGCTAAATCACAGGCTGCCCGGCAAATCCCTCCCTCCCGAGGAGG
>Ga0123355_10016832_pt1 | contig 11531 bp, 7 predicted proteins | sample TergutEmb28metaG_3_FD_89872 | JGI IMG/M metagenome (GOLD analysis project Ga0123355, IMG submission 89872) | Embiratermes neotenicus P1 segment gut microbial communities from Petit-Saut dam, French Guiana - Emb289 P1 | ecosystem: Host-associated > Arthropoda: Insects > Digestive system > Gut ...
CTTCTCATGTAGCCCTCCCGACTTAAATTTATTAGTAACCAATTTCATATTTTGTATACATGTAAAATAACCACTGCCACCGGCTGACAACCCAATTGCAGTTAATAAATATTATTATTATTAGGTATAGCATAGCAGTCCCGTTACAGGCCCGGAGGGGCCCAGAGGGTTTCAGGAATTTAAGGTTCCCAGATTTCGTGACAACGGCACAGGATGGTGGTGAAGTTGTCAGCCTTACGCACCGGCCGCCTTTATCCCCAGGAAATACTCCTAGTACTCATTTCTGTTAGAGGCTGAGTCGCCCCCAGGGCCATAGTGCGATCGGAAGGATTTTATTTCAATGAAAGATCCAGTGACATCAGCTGGGATCGAACCAGCGACCTTCCGATTTGTAGCACAGCACCTTAACCACTGTGCTACCGCGGTACCCAATTATTATTATTATTATTATTATTTATTATAAATATACAACTGTACTTAATAAAATACAATATATTGGTTAATATATTTATTGTGAGAATGTGCACCGCTTGAGTAACTTAACATTCACTCTCAGTCTATGACACTGACCTTCGTCACATGTACATTCCAATTAAAGTGCTAACATTGTTTATACTTCATTCAGATTCATGCTAACACGAAATAACATAGACTGTAATACTCATTTTTAAATACCTTATTACTTCGGATTTAAGACGCAACCCTTTTTGCGTCTTTCCGAACTCAAAATTAGGTTGCGTCTTAAATTCGAGGTGTTATTTTTCGGTCTTCGGACATCTCGAAAAGGCTTTTTCCTCGAAAAACAAGTGGCATTTCTAAAACAGTAATGAATTTAACGTACGGTGAAATGTATTTGCTTGCAAAAATTGTCGACATTTAAGTTCCTTAATAAACTCCATTGAAACATATTTACTTCTTTCTAATTATCATCCAACTTTTTCCTGAAAATCTGTTTTTAAAACTGGGGCACGTCTTAATTTATAAGGCTTCTTAAATTTGGACGTAATACAGTATTTGTGACCGGACATTAATACCCATGCCGTTAGCTGATATACAGAGTGGCGTAAAAGTTTTAAATGGCTGGATCTCTCAAACGGAATGATATATAATTATATCAACGTAGTTAGGTGATGTACAGGATGATTTAAAAGTACATACATAGTATTAAGTGGCCGAATCTCAAAAACAGAATGCTATATTGCACAAATTATACAGCCCTTATAATAACACTATGTCAGATTTCAACATAGGATTCACCATTTTGCATGCACTTTGACAATTTGGAAAACACAGAATCGACATTTTTCCTTAAGAAGTCAAAATGAACAGGGCAGTGTTATCACGAATTTATTGTTAGATTTCATTAGGTGTTCTCGGTCTTAGTTACTGGACTTCGTCTATGGCCCAACCCCACAAAATGAAATCGCTTGGAGTAAGGTAGGGACTTCGCGGAGACTATTATGATGTTCTTCGACGCCCAATCCACCCACAAAAAAAAATGATCGTAAAACCACGCACCAACAGGAAGCGCAGAATGTGATGATGCCACATCTTGCATGAAGTGCGATTCTTCGTAAGATTCCCGCAGAGAGAAAAAATAACATGAAATCACCAAGTTTATTGAAGTTTTTTTGTATCTACTTTACAGTACCTGTATAGAATACTGCGACCTAATTTAAACTGTAACTAAAGAGAGACACCTATGGCCACACCAACCAACCAATCACATCAGAGCTTGATTCGAGTTGGGCATGAAGGTGTCTAAAATATTTCAAAATTAAAGAATTTCTGGGAAGTTGAAAGAAACAGAAATATACATTTTTATGTGTATGAGTTTTCATGTCTTACTTTGGTGTATGCTGTGTCCAGACTTTTCGTAATACAAAGTTAATTAAATCACAGAGCAATCCGCAAACTTCTGCTATTGGTTTGAAGTCTTTCGGCACTATTAATTCTGTCACTGATGTCTGTGGCAAACAGAGCTATATTCTGTCCCCTTCGACCAGTCCTCACAATATATCATGTAGCATATCCTCATTTTCCATTCGGCCGGGAAAGGAAAAACCTTTCAAATATTAACGTCCTATCCCATGCACTAGGCGTATGGAGCGAAAGGTGATTAAGAATGGTTTCGTGCTCAGCTGAGAGATTGGATTCATATGGATTTTTTTACTACGGGCCTACTTGACATGAATTACGTTTTAGGGACTGATTTGGCCTCCGTCTTCGGATAAAAGAAATGCAGTCAAACCTGTCGTAAAAACAACCTAGATACAACGGAAACGTAAATTTAGCCGTAAACTTTTTCAGTTTGCATATTTTCCTTAAATTGTTCGTTCTATGCGTGTCCTTCGTCCTTTGTTATGCTTCAGTCGATTTAAGTTTTTGTTATCCGTTTTATTTTTGTTTCGTTGCTATATATGCTTTGCTTTCTATTTTTTGCGTTCTTTGGTCTTTATTGTTTCTCCTTACGTGTATTACTGTTATTTGACTTTTGTGTACAATGTGAGAACCACTGCCGCCGGGTGGGAACCCAGTTGCGGTAAATAAATATTTTGTTGTATCGTATAGTTCCATGGGTCCAAACTTCTAATGTCTGTATTAAACGGAACGTGCCTGCAGGTAGACATGTCGGCCCCTTGATTTTCCGTTCGCGGGTTTCACTGTACATGAATCAAATTTTTCGGTTCGTTAGAGTGACGCACTTTCAGTCCGGGGTCACCGTAATGGGCCCAAATGAACAGATTTTATAATAGTCGTTTTGACTGATGACGTATGTAGGCCAGCTACCTAAAATCCTATCTCCTATATGTTCCTATAGTATATTCTAGACCTCCAATTCTGCAGATGTTTAAATGTTGTGATCGGCTTGTAATGTGCAGCAAAAATACCGGGGTGCTGATAAGTCCTTAGCCCGATCAGGAAGGAAACAAGCTCGGAAGCATGGCAGGGACGCGCACGATTTCAACAACATCGAGACGCGAGCTGTCATCAAGTTTTATTTTTCCTGCAAGACAAGGCACCGAAGGAAATTCACGCAATTCTGACAGAAATATTAGCTTGTTTCCTTCCTGGTCGGGCTAAGGACTTATCAGCATCCCTGTATGTTACATAGCTGATACAGAAAAATGATTCCTGTCGAACAGAAGAATCACACTGGAAGTTAACGTCATGTACCGTAATGAGACCTCTTACATAATGTGATCTTGCTACTTGGAAGCCAACAACAACCCCTTCTCTGATGTAATTACGCTGGAGACGCAGGTGTAGACGGCGGAAATTGCTTTGCGGATATCAATGAAGTTATAAAGACGTATGGTATTACAGAGAGATTGCTAATAGTAATTTCATTATTGATACTTGGCGTCGGTAACTCATTCGCGGTGTCGGTACATGTAAAAGCAAGTCGCTTTGACTTCATCACTAGGATCTGAATAACCCATTCAACTTTAAACAGAAAGTAGGCTGTGGCACTTGCAACTAACTGGGGGTTTACTGCTCCAAAGTCACTTCAAACGCTGCTGTTTTCTTGCAGAAACCTGCGTCGGAAGACCATCCATTATTTTCTTATTTCACAGTGTGAATTTTAAAATTTTGATGTACCTCTAGTAGTGTATTATCCACATGCGGCGTAGACTGTTTCAGTGTATATTGATGATGGTTCATTACTACAGCAGCAAATGAATATCAAGAATATCAGTTAATTTCGATAAGCCAACACGATATTATGAATTTAAAAATTCAGTGTGGGCTTGAATTCAGCATATCATTTTGAACAAGATGGTGCGATAGCAATAACTTGTCTTGTTTTTCGAGGTACTGAGAATCCTCATATCTTTTTATTACAGTGGTTTTGGTCCTTAGAGAGGAAACGATGTTCTCTGTGAATAATTTTGTTAATTTCGTTTTTATGACTCGACAGCTCCTAGTGGGCCAGGGCCTCCTCATTATCGAGGTTTCACGATCTCACTCAGACACACCACTCTAGGTAGGACTCCTCTGTACGAGTGATCAGTCCGACGCAGAGACGCTTTTCTGACAACACACAACACGCACGAGGGACAGATTTTCATGCTTCCAGCGGGATTCGAACCCGCAGCACCAGCAAGCGAGCGGCCGCATACCCACGCCTGAGACAGTGCGGCGACTGCGATCGGTGGCCTTGTTCAATGTGTAACTCAGGCAGAAGCTACATTTTAATCGACATATTTCAACAAGTTAAAACTTCAGTTATGAACTCTGCCTGCCATCGTACTTAATACTGAAGTATGTCAATTATGTATAAAATTGTAGGCAACATGCAATGAGTTACGTTATTGAAAACTTTAGAAAGCTATAAAGAAATGAAACTATGCCATATCTTCTGTGAACTTCTCCTTCGTCAACACGGGGCGACTGACAACCCTAACGGAAGGTCCTCGCTAAGCGGATTCGAACCGACATTCTCTAATGTCACTACTGGAGACAGCGCCGAGTTCAGTTCGACGTTCCTGAATACCACTACTGAGAAATGTGTCGTGTTAGTTCGGCGCTCACGTATTAGGCTGAACGCCGAAGTACTTTGTTGCCACTGGTAACAATATCGGGCTCAGTACGACAGCCCAGAGCGTGAAGAATGAACTGAAATTGGCCGTAACGATTTGTCACTTGTCGAAATAAGGGATTTAAAATTAGGTTTTGGGTCGAGCTTCGTCTGTGTTACGACGTCGTGGCCTGAAGTTGCTGCACATGAATTAAGTCTGGGATGTTGCAAAAAATATAAATTAATTTGTTCAAAAATGTTTAATTTTATCAGAATTTCTAGTTTCCTTACAGTTTCATGCACATTAGTTGCAACTTTTCGTTTTGAAAAAGTCATATTCAGTGCAGTGTTTTTTTTTTCTAGAGGCATTTTGTCCGCGGTGCTTATTAACCTCTTGACATTACTAATTTCAAAAGGATTGTTTAGGCACTTTTCTGTCCGCGTAGTAAACATTCCCGTTTCACAGTATTTCTTTTCTTATCACACAACTGTTATTGAATTTGCAGTGTATACATTATCCTTTTAAATATTAATTATTTTGCTCTGTTTTTATATTGCCACATGGAATTTTTTGACAATGGGGCAACTTGTTACACATCACTAGCAAGTGAAAGAACTTTTTCCATCGTCTTAAGAACACGTATACCGCACTATATACACAGAAAGTTCACCTGAGGAAGAAAGCAACAAGTTTCGAAACATCGTGTGTGTGTATTGTGGTGTATGTGTTTTTAAGACAGTGGAAAAGTCCTTTTACTTACGAGTGATCTGTGTCATGTGATGAGTTACATTTTTAGATACAACCTACATGACGTTTTCATGTTTTCCGTACACTGACACCTGGTTCTTTTCCAACATCTATTTTTTCGACAAATTCTGAACACATTTCTACCATGCCTGCTGTAAATTCCGTCAGCCTAATACTTTTTATATTGGAAAGGGTATGTAGTCAAATACAATTATGTCAATTAAGGTGTATTTAATGGCTATACTAGACAACTATATGTTTCGGCCTTTACTGACCATCTTCAGGTTGTCTTCCAGAGAACGTAAGGTCCTACTATATACATTGAGCGCGCACGTGGTGCAGAGATCTCTACATACGGGCCTTATTGCGTAATGTAATTTCTATATGTGGTGGTATGCTCTGATTAGAGGCATGGTAGTGCTAGTGGCTAGTGTCAAGTTTGAAGGTTCTGGTCCGCCGGTATTATGAAGAGGCGTGTTCCTCTTCATTCCTCTTATTTTTTTTTATATTAATTGCATCTTGTTGAGATCCTCTATTGGCTAAGACAGTGTTTATCAACAAGGATTCCTCAAGAAGTCTTGGAGTAAATAAATACAAGTTTCTAGACACATTCTGAAATGAAGAAAAGACTGAAAAATTGCTTCAGTTTATTTTTCTTGTAATGCTAAGTTATTTGTGTGCATCAGCCCGTTACAAGTACATTTTTTAGTTAAACTATCGATAATTTATTTACGTTTCCTACCGTCGACTTTCGTCGCCTGTAAACTTTTCAATACGTAGAACTTCTACTTGATATCGATATTATTTTAGGAGTTCCTCTATGGTGAGAAAGTTTGGAAACACTGGCTTTAGCAATTGCTTCCATTCGTTTGTTTGTCCATCTTCCGATCTTCCTTTTATTACTTTCCGCACTTCCTTCTCAAATCTGTTCCTCAAACGTGTAGAATAGGAAGAGAATTTCTTACATATGAGGATAACAGTACAACAACAAATGGCAAAATTTCATTGTGCCTCTCCTATAATGAAGCAAAGCCTTCCTACAGGGATTTATTGCGATCAGAAAACTTGCTCTGAAAGGTTTTACGTTTAGAAACGGGATACTGAAAGCACCCGTGTTCATGAGCTTAGGAAATCATTTTCCTCGAATGATCTTTATTTTGTTACTTTCTAAAGTCATCTCCCATCCCTAAGCTCACCTTCATCTCCTTTTCAGGCTATGTTCCTGTACAACGTATTATGTGCCTTCTATTACGTCCTCTTTTATGTGACCTTTCTTTGTTTCCTTTACATCCCTGCAGAGATCCTTCTACTGTTGCTACAATTTTTAACCTATCACAAAATTGTTTTAATCTTCTCTCATGTTTCAAGTCCACAGGTTTCTGCAGTAACTTGTGGACTTGCGGTTTAACTTGTATTATCCATCTATTGTTTTCATCTTTAAGAACGACTTGGATTTTTCTTCTGTTCAGAGAACATCCCTGCCATCTGTACAATGTACCTATTCCTTAACAAGGGAGAATGTGAAACAAAGAGGAAAACCAACCTTAAGGCACTTTCTTGAGTTGAGAGGGGAACATATATATAATTTTTTTTTTTTTTTGTGGTGCTGCGGCCCAACGCGGTCCATGGCCTCATTATTCTTGAGGTTTCTAGATCACACACAACGACCCATCACAGTCGGTAGGACTCCTCTGGACGCGTGATCATCGCGTCGCAGAGACCTCTACCTGACAACACACAACACTCACAACAGCCTGATATCCATGCCCCCAGTGGAATTCGAACCCACGATCTCAGCAGGCGAGCGGCCGTAGACCTACACCTTAGACCGCGCGGCCATTGGGCACGGTATACACACACACACACACACACACACACACACATATATATATATATATATATATACGAATACACATTAGATTATATAGTTCGGTAGTCTAAATGGAGTCTTTACCAGCTGAGTTAAAGTATGCGAGTAAATCACGTGAAAGGTGAAAGAAAAATACACAAAAGAAATGAGATGAACAAACTAAGAAATTGATTTTGACGTGCAAGGAATTCAGATTGTTCCGTACGCCACAACAAATTTTAAGGTCTGTGTTCCGTTGTTTTATTAAATTGTGCAGTAACACTGGTAACACTTAATTTCTGTCTAATAAAATTTTTCTCCTTTTCAGGTGTATTTAATTTTCCTGACATCCAACAGTGCTGCAGGATTCTTCACCACTGGTTCTATCCAGGTCAGTTTTTTTAAACAGTTATATCCATATTATAAATAGTGCAATATTCATTCAAGGAAATCATTCCGTCAGCTTTCAAATACTGGTGGAATATATTAAGAAGAGCAGAACGTAGACAATATGTTTAGAAGCATTTGTGCAACTTAATGAAATGAGTATTGGGTCGCTGTACTGACTAGCCTACGGGGAAAGGACAGGAATATCGAGTTCAATTTACACCAGATGTGAAACTTCACTCTTTGCCACTCTATGCGCATCGGTTCTGGGGCCTACCGATCCTCATTTCAGTGGATGCTGAGGGCTTTAACCCTAGCAGCAAAGCGGTCGGGAGTGCTGGTAAACCACTCACCTCCATCTAAAGCCGGAGGTTAGGATGACTGGCAACATAGGTATTTCCAGTGCCACTTACTTCAATCCTGGTCTGCAGCTTAATTAATTAAGCACCGGCTGCCTGTTCATTGTGGCGCTGATCACGTCAATTTAGATCAGTCTGCTTCAGTGTTTATATTACTCTTCGTATACTGATATGCGTCGCTTAACGACGGGGATGCGATATGAGAAATGCGTTTTTAGATGATTTCGTTTTTGTGCGAACGTCATAGTGTATTTATACAGACCTAGATAATATTTGTTTTATAAAAGTTTTATTGCGCCTTCGGTGTATACAAGATGTACCAAGAGAGATTACAAAATTGTTCCTGAAACCAATTTCAATAAATATTTACACTATGGTACAAGTGGAAATGAGTAATATATATATTGATGTGGGTGTAAATAACGGCAGTGAAAAACGAACAGGAAAAAACACTGCGTCATCTGAAATGCTAATCAAAGCGATATATGTTTCGTATGTTTATGTTTATACGTTATGTGCAGGGTAGTCAGGTCAGTTAGTGTGTGATTCCGTATTTAGTGGTCTAGGGAGTGACTTGTCAGTTATGAGAATGGTTAGAGGAGAAGGTGCTTGGGTCGTTTGTGTATGTATTTCTTATACTGGCGATGAAGGTCAGCTAGGGTGTAATTTCCTATGGAGCGTATGAGACCTAGATAGTATAGCCTGATACACACCTAGGCTATATGGTATAGCCTATTGCTTCTAGGCTACAAACCCGTACAGCATGTTACAGTACTGAATACTGTAAGAAATTGTAACACAATTGTAAGTATTATAATACTCTATTATTGTATTATAATTTTATAAGCTTATGGGACCACCGTCGTATATGCGGTCCGTCGTTGATCGAAACGTCATTGTGCGGCGCATAACTGTTTGTTTATTAATATCTTTGTAGTATATTTAGGTGTCATTTGTTTTCTAATTGTTTCCTTCTCGTGTGAAAGTATTATGCTATATACTGGTGTCAAACGTTGAATTTTTGTCAAATCATATGAGGGAAATTCGAAACCCAATAACATAAATATTAAACTGGCAGAGAAGTTAAAGGTGACTAAATTCGGAAAATCCAAATTCATTTTTTTTTGTTTCCATGTCGTACGAACTCAAAATTTGGCAAAGATATGATGTGTCTGTTATTTTGTTTGTAAGTGTAGTTTGGTGTGTCATCTTTGTGAAATAACACAATACTGAGGATGTTTACAAAGAGACTGCTTATGAAAATGTTTGCAGAAGATTAGATAATGTGGAGTTTCATAATATTCTTTACTAACATTATGATGGTGATAAAGCCAAACGGAAGGATGGAAATTGGTGGAGTATAGTGCAAGCTTAGGGGATGTGAGAAGTGTATACAAGTTTCGGTCGGAAAGCCTGAAGGGAAGAGAGTATTCTGGGAATTTGGTGTTTAAGACGCAAATGCAGGAATCATATTACAGTGGCGTGAAGCTGGATGGGAACTTTATGACAGTATGTAAACGCCTCTGTGCGTTTTAACTCTTGTGGAGAGGGTGAAGAATCGTTGGCACCAGTGAACGTATAGGCGTACTGTTCATTTTTATGCGCGTTCGCAAAATTGCAAAAAGTGTTTGTTAGCTTCGTCATGTCTGTCCGTCTGTCTGCCCCCCCCCCACCCCCCGCGTGGAACAACTTGGCTCCCACTAGTATGATCTTCATGAAATTTTATATTTGATGAATTTTCGAAAATCCTTCGACAAAATTCAAGTTTCATTAAAATCGGACAAGAATACAGGGTACTATACATGAGGAACAATATACATATTTTATTATCTCATTTTTTTAGAATGAGAAATGTTTCAGACAAAAGTTGTAGAGACAATCAAAACACACATTTTTTGTTCTGCAACTTTTTTTTTCGATAATCGTGCCGTTTATGAGATAATGTGGCAAAACACTGTAGAGCGGGGCAGGCCACAGATGAAAATAAGGCGCATGCGCATTGCAAGCTGGATAAATAAGGTTACATATACACACACTCAAGTTGTGTAATAATTATTTCATTTCCACTACAACAATGGTTGGACGAAAGCGCCTCAGTATTACGTTATACGTACATGCTTGTCTAGTTGACTGTGGCAAAGTACGCGCAGGAGTAATTCGGTCTTCGGGCTTTGTACACGGTCTGTTATTCCAAAATTAACCCACTATTTCGGTAAAAAGATCTATTCCCATCTTCAAATGCAAGGGTGGGAAGGTATCTAAATAGGTGGATGTAACAGAAAGAATTACTTTTAATTACTGGGCAATCTGCACCAGTTTATAAGAGCGTGGAAACGAAATATAGTTTATTAGATTTTCTTGCTTGAAGTGACCTACAGAATAGGGTCCTGAATTTTTGTCATTGTAGTAACCAATTTCATGTTTGTTTACATGTAAAATAACCACTGCCACCGGGTAACAACCCAATTGCAGTAAATAAATATTATTAATATTATTATTAAGTCGCGGAATTACCTATGTGTATTCTTATAATAAAACCAGTTAGGTGCACTAATTTCTCAAATTTATTTTTGTAATAAAACTACACGTTTCGGACAGTTCCTGTGTCCATCATCAGGAGTTTTTGTACTCTACACACAGCAATGGGATATGCCATACAGGTTTTCTGACAGCTTGCGGGCAGGATCAGGACGGAAATGCACGTCCGTCTTGATCCTGTTCGCAAGCTGTATAACATATACCATTGCTGTGTGTACAGTGAAAACTCCTGATGATGGACAGAGGAACTCTCCGAAACGTGTAGAGTTTTATTCCAAAAATAAATTTGAGAAATTAGTGCATCTAGTTGGCTTTATTATAAGAATTTATCACGATGCACGGTCACCTGAACGTCAAAACTATGTGTATATACAGAGTGGCGCACTAAATGTCATACCATTGATTGTACATATAACACACCAAATGGTATGACATTTCGTGCGCCACCCTGTATATACAACAAACGTAAAGTCGGGGTCCTGAGACCTAGTAATCTGAGAACGTTGGCCCACATTTTTTAATTTTCTGTTGTCTTAGATCAGAGAATGTCATGTCACGTTTAATGATAGGCTACTTGTGTGTTATGTCGGAAAACGTAGCACGGTGGAATAGGGAACAGTTTATTCGTCAGAAAATTAATTAAAAATCGTTGAATTTTGACGTTAGAAATGTATGAGATATGTGGATGTGGTATGAAGAATTATGACTAGGGTGAGTGGTACTGAGAACTATTCAATAGACGAGAAATTATCGATACACATGATCAGGTTGTCTGTACATGTCAACGGTAACGCAAAGAAAACGATTCGACGGTCAAGACTCACTTTGGTATAGAAAGACCGAAAAATATAAGCTGTCTTAATTCACTCTTTCTATATTTCCAGACCATTCTCATTTATGCCCTGCAGTACCTTTGACCTTTAGGCACCATGCATCCTATATATGGGACAGACGTACCGCTACTCCCCAGAGTACAATTTTTATATATTTAATCAACAAATATATTTAATTGGCACGTATGGGTGAGGAGAGGGGGGTGTACAGGGTCTTGGTGGGGAAACCGGAGGGAAGGAGACCACTGGGGAGACCTAGGCGTAGATGGGCGGATAATATTAGGATGGATCTCCA
>Ga0123355_10016833_pt1 | contig 11531 bp, 7 predicted proteins | sample TergutEmb28metaG_3_FD_89872 | JGI IMG/M metagenome (GOLD analysis project Ga0123355, IMG submission 89872) | Embiratermes neotenicus P1 segment gut microbial communities from Petit-Saut dam, French Guiana - Emb289 P1 | ecosystem: Host-associated > Arthropoda: Insects > Digestive system > Gut ...
CAGAAGAAAGTGTAGTTGTCACATTTGTGATGGATGTCGCAGCTGAGGTAGTGGCGGGTACAGTGATTGAAAGTATAACTACAATCGAATACCCAGGAAATGCTGATGTATATGATGTTGATGCGATGCTGACAATCGTTGGTGAAGAAGATCAAGCTCCATCAGTATCACTCACTAAAACAGGACAAGCAGAAGCATTACCAGGAGAAGCACTGACTTATACCCTAAGAGTAACAAACACAGGCGATGTATCATTAACAGGTTTAGTTTTAACAGATTCTCTTCCAAGTCAGTTAGAAAACCTGCGAGATATTGAGCTACCAGATGGCGCAACAGACGACTTTACAGATAATACACTAGAAGTGATCTTGGACACTCTCGCTCCAGAAGAAAGTGTAGTTGTCACATTTGTGATGGATGTCGCAGCTGAGGTAGTGGCGGGTACAGTGATTGAAAGTATAACTACAATCGAATACCCAGGAAATGCTGATGTCTATGATGCTGATGCGATGCTGACAGTCGTTGGTGAAGATGACCAAGAGCCATCAGTATCTATCGAAGCCACATTTCCATTAACAGGAATAGCAGGTGAGTCGATCACTTATGTTTTGAGAGTGACAAACACAGGGAATGTGCCATTAACAGGGTTGGTTGTAACAGACACTCTTCCAAGTGAGCTAGAAAATCCACGGAGTGTTGTATTACCAACTGGCGCAACAGGTGGCTTTGTAGAGAATGTACTGACAGTGACTTTAGGGACTTTAGTGCCAAGTGAGAGTGTGATTATCACCTTTGTAGCGGATATCGCAGCTGACGTAATTCCGGGCACAGAGATTGAGCACACAGTTACAGTGCTATATCCAGATAACGATGATGTGTATGATGATGATGCAACAGTAACAGTAGTCAACGACGAAGATGCAGCAAGCGAAGATGCAGATGAAGGACCATCAGTATCAATTGAGAAAATGGCGCCATCAACAGGAATAGCAGGAGATGCGATAGCCTATACATTAACAGTGAGGAATACAGGCGATGTATCACTAATGGGCTTAGTGATAACAGCTGCATTACCAGACGAGTTAGAAAACCCAAGGAATCTTATGCGACCAGATGGGGCAACAGTAGGTTTTACAGAAGATATCCTAGAAATAATCTTAGGTAGGCTAGCTCCAGGAGAAAGTGCAGTTATTACATTTGTAGTGGATATAGTAGATGAGGTTGAGGTAGGTACTGTTATTAACAAGACAGCAACAGTCGAATATCTCGGCGATGATGATGTGTATGATGCTGCCGATACAATGGTAAGAATAGTTGCAGAAGGCGATAGTATCCAATCAGTATCGATTGAGAAAGCAGCGCCATTGACTGCTTTAACAGAAGATACGATTGCCTACACCTTAACAATGAGCAATACCGGAAATGTGTCGTTAACAGGCTTAATTGTAAGAGATATCTTGCCAGGTGAGCTAGAAAACGCACGGAATGTTATGTTACCAGCTGGAGCAGCTGGAGGCTTCACAGAAAATGTCCTAGGAGTAATTTTAGATACTTTAGCTCCAGGAGAAAGTGTAGCCATCACATTTGTAGTGGATATAGTAGCTGAAGTCGAGGTGGGTGCAGAGGTTGAAAACATAGCTACAATAGAGTATTTAGGTAGTAATAATGTGTATGATGACGATGATGCAACAGTAACAATCATCGCGCCACCAGAACTAGACGAATCAGTTCGACCAGCACCAACATTACTACAAACAGGAGTAATTGCAGGTTTATCAGTTTTAGGCGGAACAGCGTTATCAGCTTTAGGCGGAACAGCGTTATCAGCTTCTGGAACAACCATAGCATCAAAAGTAAAAAAGGACTAAGAAGCTATCGTTTCAGGAATTTTTAAACAAGACGCGGGAGAAGCTACGTTAATTTTATTGTTTGCCATCCCCTAAACATCATTGATTTTGTGAAGTTTTTAGTTTTTTGTATAAAGTGGTGGACTTTTCTAAAGAGATATACTATAATTAGCATTAAACATTTTATACGAGGAGAGTTTGAGATGAGACAGACAATAGCGTTTATTCCAACGTTAAAGGAAGTACCTGGAGATGCACAGATTATATCGCATCAATTATTGTTAAGATCGGGGCTGGTTCGGCAGGTTGCTGCAGGAATTTATACGTTTTTGCCCCTAGGGAAGCGTGTTTTGAATAAAATCGAAAAAATTATACGAGAAGAGCATGCCGCAATAGGATGCGTTGAGATGTTTATGCCGGTGCTTCATCCACGGGAGTTATGGGATCAAAGTGGTCGCTGGGATGACTATGGTGATGAACTAATGCGCATGAAAGATCGCCATGGTCGTGGTTTTGTGATGGGACCAACACATGAAGAAGTTGTGACGACAGTTGCGAAGGAGTATTTAAATTCGTATAAGAAATTACCAATTAATGTATTCCAGATTCAGACGAAATTCCGCGATGAGCAACGACCTCGTTTTGGACTAATGCGTGGTCGCGAGTTTATTATGAAAGATGCATATAGTTTCCATGCGACAGACGAGTGTCTAAATAATACTTATGAAGATTTTGTAAAGCTGTATACGAATGTATTTACGCGCTGTGGGCTTGAATTTAGAATGGTTGAAGCTGATAGCGGACAAATCGGTGGAACTGGTTCGGCAGAATTTATGGCACTTGCGGATATCGGTGAGGATACAATTGTTTACAATGAAGAGGGGACATTTGCTTCAAATAGAGAAGTTCACGACTTAGAAGAAGGGGATCCATCTCCAGATGGGGTTGGAACTGTTAAGCATGCAAAAGGTATTGAACTCGGGCATGTGTTTAAATTGGGGGATAAGTATTCTGTGTCAATGGGTGGCTATTTCTTAGATGAAGATGGTAAGCAAAAGCCTTATATTATGGGTTGCTACGGAATTGGAGTTAGCCGTATTATTATGGCTGCGCTTGAGCAACGGCATGATGAAGATGGGATTATTTGGTCTAAGCATTTGACGCCATTTGATATTCATGTTGTTCCAGTTGATATGAATAATGCAGAGCAGGTTACGGCAGCGGAAAAAGTTTATGATGAAATGAAGGCAGCAGGCTTTGACGTATTGCTTGATGATCGTGACGAGCGTGCTGGTGTTAAATTCATGGATTCTGATTTGATCGGACTTCCAATTAGGTTGACGATTGGTAAAGGAATTTCTGATGGAATGGTTGAGTTTAAAAATCGTCAGACCGGTGAGTCGCAAGATGTAAAATTGGCTGATTTAGGAGAATTTGTAAAAGCACAATATGAGGCTTTGAGTTAGTGTAAATATGTAAATAGAGCAGTAGCTGCCCAAAATTGCAACTACTGCTCTATTTTTTATGGATCATTTTAGTATTTCACACAATGTATTAGCGATAATCTCGAATTCATCGTAATCGATTGTACGTACATCAAATTCGCACCGTGCGTTACGAATCTTACAAATAATTGGAATGGGTGCCTGGCGCAATTTTTCTGTCAGTTCATTGACACTTATTGACCTTGGTGAGACAGCAACAGCCTTAGATGCGATTTCTTCACCTGGATAAGCACCGCCACCGACTTGCGATTGTGTATCAATAACTTCAATGGTTGTCTTGTCATTTAAATCAGCCAATTGTTTAGCTAACTCCTCGGCTTTCTTCTCCAATTCGTTAATGCAAGTGGTTAGCATTTTCAATGTTGGGATTTCTGATAAAACTTTCTCTTCATGATAGTAAAGTCGAAGCGTTGCTTCCAGCGCAGATATGGTCATCTTATCTACACGTAATGCCCTGGTTAATTGATTCTTTTTCATGGCATCAATATGTTGCTTCTTGCCAACAATAATTCCAGCTTGTGGTCCACCTAAAACTTTGTCCCCACTGAATGTTACTATATCGGCACCACCGTTTAAACTCTCCTGAACCGTCATCTCATACGGTAGTCCGAATTTCTGGAGATCAATCAGCATACCACTGCCCATATCATGAATTAATGGAATCTTTTTTTCCGTAGAAATCGTCGCGAGCTCTGGAACATCAACATCTTTTGTGAAACCAAAAATCTTATAATTACTTGTGTGAACTTTCAAAATCGCAGCTGTTTGTTCACAGATTGCATTGATATAATCATGTGCATGTGTCTTATTTGTTGTCCCAACCTCTTTTAAATGACAACCAGAAAGTTCGATGATTTCTGGAATTCTAAACGAACCGCCAATCTCGACGAGTTCACCGCGTGATACAATAACCGCACGTTCCTTTGCCATCGTATCGAGCGCTAGCATTACAGCTGCCGCATTGTTGTTGACCACAAGTGCCGCCTCGCTTCCTGTTAGTTCACACAGGAGGCTTTCAAGATGTTGATAACGGCTCCCACGGCTTCCCGATTCGATATTATATTCAAGATTTGTGTTTGAAAATGCTGCGTCAAGGAGTTCATCTTTTGCTAGTGGGCTTAATTTTGCTCGCCCTAAATTTGTGTGAATGACTGTCCCGGTGCCATTGATGCATTTTTTCAAGGATGTTGTGAATTTGGCTTTTAAGAACTTTTTTGCTTCGGTAATCAAGGTATTGGGAAGCTCATTTTCAGCTGTAATGCTGAATTGGCCAGCACGAAGTTTGTCCGTTGCTATCCGGAGTGCCTCGACTACGACTGTATGGGAAAATTCTGCAACAAGCGACTCACCTGCTGCCGATTGTAGCAATGTATTTACTGATGGAATTTTTGAAAATAAGTGCTTATCCATCACGTGTCAACTCCTTTATCGCATTAATTGCAAACTCTACTTCAGCCAGTGTGTTCATTGCCGAAAAGCTGAATCGCACCATTCCTTGAGATTTTGTTCTAAAGAAGGTATGGGCTAAGGGGGCACAGTGGGCACCAGCTCTTACTAAAATACCATATTTCTCTTCGAGCAAGGTTGCAACTTCAGAAGAATCAAAATTTTTTATATTTAAAGGAACGATCCCTGTGCTCATACCGCTTAAAGGCTCTGCATAGATATGTATACCTTCGAAGGTGATAACATGTTTATAAAAATGTTGTGCTAAGCTATACGCTGTCTCGGATAGGTTTGTTATACCTTGTTCTAAGACGTACTCTATTCCTGCTAGAAGACCAGCGAGTCCATGAACATTGGGTGTCCCTGCTTCGAGGAATTCTGGCATGCTAGTCGGATGTGTTTTTGAGAATGTCCCAAAACCACTACCACCCGAGAAGACTGGACGAATTTCAGTGCCTTTTTTTACACACATACCACCGACACCTTGAGGACCGTATAAGCTTTTATGTCCTGTGAAGCAAAAGACATCGATACCTAGGTCGTCTAAAGAAATATTAACGATTCCTGCTGTCTGCGCACCATCGACGATTAACTTTAAGTTATGTTGCTGGCAAAGATTACTTAAGAAGCTCAGATCGGTGACAATTCCTGATACATTTGAGGCAGCTGTTGTTACAATTGCTTTTGTGTTTTTGTTGATTAATTTTTCAAATTCGCTATAGCGTAAGGTGCCTGTTTTTTTATGGCATTGGACGAAATCAAGACTGATGCCTTGTTCTTCAAGCTCATATAACGGTCGCAAAACTGAATTATGCTCCAGGATTGTTGTGATGATGTGATCTCCGCTGTTGAACATGCCCTTAATTGCAATGTTGAGTGCCTCTGTTGCATTCTTCGTTAGCACGATATCGTAATTTGCAGCATCGAACAGCGCTTTAATTTTTTCACGTGTTTGAAAAATGATGCGACTACCATTAATGCTTGCTGTGTGACCTCCTCGACTGGGATTTCCAATCGTTCCGGAAGAAATCGCATGATAGATGGCATCAGCTACTGCTTTTGGCTTTCGAAGTGATGTGGCAGCGTGGTCAAAATAATACATGGTATCATTCTCTCTTTCTAGTAAAGGACTCTTGTATTTTCTATGCGTCGTGTAACTTTTTCTTTATCCATGTATTCTAGGATTATCATTGAATATTTTCGGCTGGAGTTCGTCATATCGCGAAAATCTGCCAAGGTCATACTGCCGCTTGCGTTGATAAAGGCTTGCACTTTATTCACAGCTTCCTGGTAGTGATCAGCATCAATGATTGTATCAACATCTAAGCGAATGAGCGCATTGCCATTCATAGATTCAATCAATTCACGCATCTCTTCCTTGCCGCCAGTTAGACTGCTGATACTAAGCGGTGTGAATTTCGCTGCTTCCAGTTTTTGCTCAATTAGTTTCTTATCTTTTAACTGATATGGATTGTACTTAACTTCAAAATCAGCAAGTGAAATGAAGTCGTTGACTTTAATAATATCATCAATTTTAAATTTTTCAAGTAACATGTCGAAGTCTTTCCCTTTTGTAATCTGCGGGAATTTTGAGCGCAGTTCTTCTTTCGGAATTCCAGCTCGCAAGCGGTAATTTTTATGATATCTATCCAAATGTTTCGCAGTTTCTTTCTTCAAGTGCTCATATTGATTCACATGGATGTATACATCTCGAACTTGCAGAATCTGAGCTGCGGTTAGTAGATTCTGAATCCATTCAATGCATTCAGCTTTGCTATGTCCCATATACCCCATTATATCATTAAGCGTTGTAAATAATTTGGATGATTTTGATAGAAAGTCACTAATTAAGTCTTCTGGTTTGCCACTTTCTTTAATGGTTAGGCCAGCAAGTAATTCTTCATTAAAGCGCTTATGTTTCGAGGGGTTGGCGTCCAAGATGACAGCACCTGCAATGGTTTGCATCGGCGAGTAATGTCTGATGATGCATTTATCTCCTTGGATAGCGACAGCATGCTCTTCAAGTCGGAGTTGTAAAAAGCCCTCTTCACCAGCGGAAATGGTATCAGCGTCTAACGGAACTGCGCGACATAAGACTTCTCGTGTTCCAATGTGTAATCTTAGTCGATCCCACAGTCCAATTGAATAATTTGTGTGTGGTAAAACTTTGATTTTTACATCGAACATCCAGGTAGGGGTCAGCCCGCTAGAAGCAGATAATGTGTTGCCGCGTGCTATTTCATCTAGTCCGATATTTGAAAGGTTAAGCGCGACGCGTCCGCCAGCAAATGCAGTATTTGTTTTATTGCTGTGGACTTGAATACCACGAATTTTTGTTCGGTATCCTGACGGGTGGACGACTAACTCATCGCCAACGTTAATTTTACCTTCGATTAGTGTTCCAGTGACAACTGTTCCAAATCCTTTTACAGAGAACACGCGATCAACGTGCAATCGGGCGGGCAGCAAGATGTTTTTTTGCGCGACTGATCTGCTCATTTCATCAATTTTTGTTTTAAGGTTGTCAAGACCTGTACCCGCAATAGAATCAACTTTAATAATCGGGGATCTTTCTAGCTGTGTGTGTTTAAATTGTTCAATGATGTCGTCGTGAACTAAATCAATTAATTCTGCATCTGCTATTCCTATTTTGGATAATACAATGATATAGTCCTTGATACCTAAGAGTTGGAGGATGTCGATGTGTTCTTGGGTTTGAGGCATGATTCCTTCGTTTACATCAATGACAAGCAAGATTAAGTTTAAGCCTGCCAAGCCTGCCATCATGTTTTTGATGAATTTTTCATGTCCTGGAACATCAATGATGCCTGCGCGTCGGTTTCCTGGCAGGTCGAAATAAGCAAAGCCAAGGTTGATGGACATGCCGCGTTCTTTTTCTTCGAGGGTTGTATCAGTGTCAATTCCAGTTAAAGCTTTAATGAGTGTTGATTTTCCGTGATCGACATGTCCTGCCGTTCCAATTACAATATTTTCCATTGAATCACCCAATTGTAAGCGACGGTTTTGCCTTTTTCGTTTGCAAATTTTCCTACGCCAAGTTAAGCCAATTATAACACATCAAGAGAAATTAAAACAGTATTAACTTGTTTTTTCCGCTCTTTCCTTTGGGTTAGTATGAGCTGGTTTGAAGGTGATATATCCGTTTCTATCCTTTTATAATGCTACTCAACTAACACGAATCAACGAAATTCGGCAAGAATTTGCAACAATAAACAATTGTCTCGTATAGTGTTTATATGGTATCACAGAGTTATCATCAATGTGAGTGTGACCTTGGCTTCGTTTTATGTGGATGTGTGCATGGGTAAAGGAGTGGAATATGATGAGTGTAAAAAAAGAAAAATGGTTGCCAATAAAGGAGATTTTGTTTTCTTATCTAGCAATTTCCAAAACCGTATACTGGGTTGATACCATTTCTGCAATGGATCAAAGTGATTTTGGGGATATGTTTTCGACCGTGCTAGTGCGGCTGCTCAATCGAGATATATTACTGATTATGATCGTGATTTTCTTCTATTTCTTGAACAAATTTATCGAGAAAAAGTTTCAAACGGGCAACGTTTTTAAGTATACCATGTACTATATTGTGGGCTATGTGGCAATGATCGGAATTTTTTATATTTACACGTGGATACTGAGTTGGTTTTTCCCGTTAGAATTTCCTTCTTTGGGTGAAACTGTAAGCAATAGTATTGGTGGTTATGCCGTAATTGTCGTTGTGTTAAACATTAAGTACTATTTCAAAGAGAAAGAAAAGGACGTGTTCAAGGATACGCCGCCTGTTGGGACCACAGATGATAACCTTGCTATGCTTAAAGCGTTGCTAGAGGATGGTGTTTTAACTCAAGAAGAATTTGACCATAAGAAAGTAAAAGTACTTGGCATTTAGCGCTATGCCTTTTTCGAAAAAATTCTTCTCAATAATGAAAATGTAAGTAAAATTGGAAGTTGAAGTGAATTGCTTTAACTTCTTTCCTTTTTTGGGACAATAGTGTATACTAATAGTCATGGGAATAGTGGATAGAATACGAGGGTGTGACATGATGGATCAAGCATTGGCAATTGGAATTGATGATTTTAGAGAAGTTAGAGCGGGAGACTATTATTACATTGATAAGACATTACTGATCAAAGATTTTATAAGGTACAAAAATAAAGTGTCCTTAATTACGCGTCCACGTCGATTTGGCAAAACATTAAATGTGACGATGTTGCGAGAGTTTTTTGACATTACAAAAGATAGTAAAGAGATATTTAAAGGTCTTGCGATTATGGATACGGAGTATGCGACTCAATTAAACACAAGACCTGTGATTTATCTAACCTTCAAGAATTGTTCGGGTAGGATAATTGAAGAAATGTATATTAGTTTAGCAAAAGCGATTAGGGCAGAATACTTGCGATATGAATCACTTTTTGGAGATGCTGTTGATCAAGCAAGCAACGATTATTTTGCATTTTACCAAATTTACAATATGTTAAAAGAAGTCAGGGAAAAGGAAGGAGGATCTGGTGAAAAAAAGTCCTATAAAATTGATATTACTTTACTAAAAAGTGGATTAACTGAGCTAATGAAATCAGTTAGTGCTTTCTTTGATCAAAATCCAATAGTGCTAATTGATGAGTATGATCAGCCGTTGATTAAAGCTCATGATATGGGTTTTAGAGAATCATTTTCAAAAGGAGTTTATGGGAGTTTGTTGGGAGATGCTTTAAAAGGAAATGATTATTTAGGACAGGCATTGTTGACAGGAATTCAACGTGTGGCAAAAGAGAGTATTTTTTCTGAAGTTAATAACTTCGTTGTTTATACGGTGGTCGATGATATCTATGCCCCTTATTTTGGATTAACCGAGCGTGAAACGAGTCGAGCATTACAATGTTATGGATTTGAATTAACTGATGAGATTAGAAATTACTATGATGGTTACATATTTGGGGAAGTTGAGATCTATAATCCATGGTCGATTTTGAAGTATATTCATAAAAATAAATTGTATCCTTATTGGATTAATACTTCAACAAATGCCCTTATTAGGGAGCTTATCTCAAATGCTGACGTGGATTTTATGGAAGGCTTTGAGGAATTGATTAAAGATGGTGAAGTAGAGGCTTATGTTAACTTAGAAGCCTCATTTATGGAATTAGAAGCACCGGAAACACTGTGGGGATTGTTGGTTAATTCTGGCTACTTAACAGTTGCTCACGAGCTTGGTGAGGAAGCGTATATCCTTAAGATTCCAAATCAGGAAGTAAAGAAAGAATTTCGTTCAATTGTTGCAACTTATGCTGGTTTCGGAGAGAATCGCGTACACCAATTATTTAGTGCATTATCGAATCGAAACATAGGACGGTTTTTAAAAATCTATCAAAAATTAGTGTATGATTGTGTCAGTTACCACGATGTTAACTCAGTAGATGCAAATGAGAATGATCCACATGAAAACAGCTATCATATGTTGTTTTTAGGGATGGCGATTTCAATGTCTGGTATGTATAAGCCAAAAAGTAATCGTGAGTCAGGAGATGGTCGAAGTGATATCATCATGAGATCGTTACAGCCAGATTTAAGACCACACATCGTTTTTGAATTTAAGCAAGGAGAAGCTGTCGCCGAATTAAAGCAAGAGGCGCTGGATCAAATTTTCGAAAAAAAATATTATGTGGAACTTCATGGGAACGTGCTATGTGTCGGGATTGCTCATAATAAGAAAAAGTGCGAACTGGTACATAAGGAAATTGTAGTTGATGCGTATGGGGATTTTGTAATTGGTGTCTGATGAGATGTAAAGAAATGGTTTTTTGTACAAAAAAAGTTGGGATAAGATGAGTGAAAACAACTGTTATTAGCAAAATCTGGACTGTTTTTATATGTGCCAGCATTTTTTGTGTTTTTGGGCTTGCAATCTACTATAAAGTAGTGTATAATAAATTTCGTCAGCACTCGCGGGGGATGAGTGCCAAGAAATTAAACTTTAGGAGGTTGTAAAAATGTTAAAACCATTAAATGATAATGTTGTCATTGAACCAATCGAGGTTGAGAAAAAGACGGCGAGTGGGATTTTATTGTCTGGCGATGCAGCACAGCCAAAGCATGCTGAGGGTGTAGTTATTGCTGTGGGTCCAGGGAAGTTATGTAAGTCTGAAGGGAGACGAGAAATGTCAGTAGCGGTCGGTGATCGTGTGATTTACGGTGGTTATAGCCAAAGTACGGTAGAGCATGAGGGGAAAGAGTTAGTTGTTTTACCAGAAACGGATATTTTAGCACTCGTGGAGTGAATCGAAGGTAGTAGTAGCGCGATTTAAGGCACGATTAAGAGGAAACCCGCGGGAACGAGGATTAGATCCGTAAGTATATTTATAGTTAAATTGAATTTTAGTTTAGAGGTGAGTAAATAATGGCAAAAGAAATTTTATTTGCGAGTGACGCAAGAAAAGCGATGATAACAGGCGTAGATAAGCTAGCAGATACAGTAAAGGTAACACTTGGTCCAAAGGGGCGTAATGTAATTCTTGAGCAGAAATTCGGAGCACCACAGATTATTAATGATGGTGTGGCAATCGCAAAGGAAATTGAGCTTGAAGACAAGTTTGAGAATATGGGAGCACGCTTGGTAGCAGAGGTTGCAAGTAAGACAAATGATGTAGCGGGAGATGGCACGACCACAGCCATTGTTTTAGCACAGGCAATGATTCATGAAGGAAATAAGAA
>Ga0123355_10016834_pt1 | contig 11530 bp, 10 predicted proteins | sample TergutEmb28metaG_3_FD_89872 | JGI IMG/M metagenome (GOLD analysis project Ga0123355, IMG submission 89872) | Embiratermes neotenicus P1 segment gut microbial communities from Petit-Saut dam, French Guiana - Emb289 P1 | ecosystem: Host-associated > Arthropoda: Insects > Digestive system > Gut ...
AGTCAGACCCCAGTTGCAATATGCCTCTGTTGCGTGGAATTTATCACTTCTTCGGATGTTTGTAAGCTTGGAGCGCGTCCATCGGAGTTTCCGTCTTTTTCTCATCATCGTTTTTTCAGTCACTTAGACTGCAGCTGTGGTAATGTTTTAAATTACTTGCAGTTACACACCGGAGGTGTTCGGAGGTGTTGCCTAGATGTCCCGTTTTAACGAATGTATTAAATGATTCAAAATATTGGCCTACCCTTATGGAAACTGTTGGCCTGCGTGTACCAAATCGAAATTTTAGAGACTTTTGTTTTTTTAATGTTGACTTTAAACGTCTAAACTGTCCTCCTTCTTTAGCACTTCGGCGTCTACCGATATATTCAATAGACGTTCGGTCTTGGTTAATATGATAATTTTACTACATGATTCAGACACTGTTTATCGTCTGATTCTGTAGTGAATCTAACCTTTAAGTATGTTTTATATATTTGAGCCTCTTCAGTTTTCATATTTTTAATTAGTTTTATAATTAGACTTGTGCTGTTAAATCAGCACATTAAAAAGTGAGAAATTGAATTGAAAGAATTTAAGTAAACATAATTAATAATAATTGCCAGTATCACTTGTGAGTGCAGTAATGAACCTTCGGGTTCCATAAAAAGCAGGGAATTGCTTGACTGGGTGAGAACCGATGAGATGCTCAAGAAGGACTCTGCTCCATGAAGTGAGTAAGTAAATTGATATCACTAGTCAATATTTGACCTGTGTAGGTCATCTTGAGGTTGTTCTAAACATAAGGGTGTCTTTTTTTGTTGTTTATTGTACTTACATTCTTGTAAGATGCTGCTTGATGATACGATGTATGTACTGGGTTATGTTGCTTGTGTTAGTGGGTATTTTCCTATACAAGTCCAAACATGTCTGCGGTAGTGAGATCAATTTTTATCATATGTGTTAATACGCTATGATTTGTCTGCAAGATCATGATCTACTGAACTACCCAACAGATTTATGGTACATAACAATAATTTTAAAAAGATTTAATTATAAAATTATATATTGCAAAATTATGCATTTTGTTACTTATTGTATCATAAATTGTCATCTAATGCACCAACATGTATACCATGAAGTACCCAATGGGCCTTTACAAGATAGACTTTTTGGAAAGCTTGTGATTCAGCACTGATGACAGTCTGCTTTGTTTTTAATAGTTCCTTCTCAAAAATTGTTTTTTAACAAAAAAGCTAATGTTAAGAATTGACATTGCTGCCTCCAGCAGATGCCAAGCCTCTCTTTGGCATCTGCTTGAGGCAGCATTGTCAATTTGATGTTTTGCTTCTTATTGAAATGTTGCTTCTGATCTGTTGGTTTCCAAAAGACAGTACCCAGCATCAAGCCTTATAAAGTACAAAAGGATTTACCAGTACACAGCCATTCATTTTTATGAAAAGAATGGTTAAGTCGACTTCCAGCATAATTGCATTGCAGGTAAGGACAATATGAGGTGAATTTGTAACATTTAATGTTTTTGGAATCATTGCAGGAGTGCTGGGGTTTCTGTTGAGATGGACTCTACTGGGTCTGTAGCTGCTGTAGAGGCAGCATTGGACAGACTCAACAAGCAGCGTGAAGAACTTGAAGAACTCTGGGCTACCCGCAAACTGAAACTGGACTTATGCCTAAGGTTACGACTGTTTGAGCGAGATGCCTTAGAAGTGTCATCACAATTGGAACTGTGGTCAGAGGAACTACAACATACTGAGCTGAGTCGAGACACTCAGAAAGCAGAACAGTTGTTGAGGCTTCATAATGAGAGTGTCTCTCATATGCAGAACACCACATTCCAAGTTTTACAGCAAGGCCAGGAGCTTGCTCAGGTCAGTTGTCATTAACTCTCTTCATGCTTTATGTGAGATGATAGCTATATCACAGATCAAACTCTTGGCCTTTTCTGGTTATGAAGATTAAAAGTGTTCCATTTCTGCTTCTTGTGAAATACATTGTTGAACACTTTAGCGATTCAACTTCCATGCATTCCTTCCAAATATTATATTTATTTCTATTGATAGTTATGTGTTACAGTTTTTATCTCTGTTATTTCAAGTTATTTGGTAATTTGCTTACTGTATAATCTGTAGTTTTGTATCAGGAACTGGTTTCAGGAAATGGCACTGTTCTTCTCATTTTTTGTTTTGTTTGTCCTACTTTCAGATCCATATGGTTTTTCCTATGGAATTTTAGTAAGGTATGCTTCTGGAGTGTCTCCAGTAGTGTGCATTTTGTATGCATGAGACATATTTGTTCAGAAATGTTATCCTTTTGGGTCTGAGCTCATTTGATTTTTGATAAGAAGGAATGCTGTCCTCCTGTCTTTCAACATTTACACTTGACTGTGATGTTTCCGAAATGTATGTTACAATATTTACCCAAATATGAGATTCTACCCCTTGAAAATCTTCAACTTCCAGGAAAGTACATATGCAGGACATGTTTAAGTTGGTACACTGTCAATAGGTGATACCCACACTTTCGAATAATTGGTGTTATGTTTAAATAAACACCATATATTGTGCTAAGAAAATAATAGAGTTAGGTCTTTTGTACTAAAAATGCAGTATGAAAATATATGTGAACTTTAACAAAACACCAGGATTTAGACAGAGAGAGTATCACAGACATCTGTAGATAATTTCCTCCATGAGCATCCTCTATATGATACTGAATTTCACCAAATTTGTCAGAACATGGGAAAGAAATATACGAACTTCATGGAGCATAGTCCTGCTTGCAAAGCTGATAGTTCCTCAGCTTGTCAAGAAATTTCCTGCTTATTATGGAACCTGGGAGCTTATTTCCATGTTCTTGAGAATTACAGATTAAAGAAATTGTATTTATAAATTTTTTCAGGCATTTGAGACATCAGGAATGTCTCTGATGGCAGACAGTCAGTATTCTGCACAGACACGTGTTCAAGTGCTGTTGGAATTCCTACATGAACGAGAGATGGATTTGGAAGACCTGGCTGAGATGAAACGTGTTAAATTGGATCAGTGTGTCCAACTATGCCAATTTCAAAATGATGCAAACCAGGTAGGAGACTGACTGCCTTGGAATTGAATATTGCAGACCTGTTATTGGTTTCTGATTTTCTCTGCAGTCTTGGTAAGAAGTATTTGTGGAGAATAGTACTTTGAGATAATGACTTAAATATAACATTAGGTGCAATTAGTTACATAGGTCACATATCCTGTGAGAGATTTTTTGTGGTTTTCTGGTGTGTCATTGCATTTATTGTTTGTGTCGTTGGAATTGTAATTTATTTACAAATGTGACTACTGCCATTCATCAGTGTCTTTTGTTAACACAGAATATCATACATATTTTCTGCACGTAGCTAAATTCTAGTAAGATTAAGTCATTAGTCAATGTAGGTTTGTGAATTTTAACTTTGCACATACAGTTTCAGTCATTAGAGATTATAACTTAAGAGCATAGACATTCTTATGGTTCAATACAGAATACATATTTATACATGTGTAATCTGTGTTAACCCTTTCACATCCTATTTCTTTCCCACGGCACTTCTAAAGGCTATACATTATTTTTCTTTCAACAAAAAATGCTTTGGTGCGGAATAATACACAATTGGTGCCACTTGTTACTGCATTCAGACTACTATGAGCAAAGTTTTTAGAGAGTAAAGAGTGGGGATGCTCAACTCCTGGGCACCAGATCACCACACTGACTGAATTTGTATGTTGGTGCCTAATATTTTTCGGTCCTGAGTATGGATTTTTTTATTTTGCCCTTCTGGTGCCTAGAATTTTAAGGGGGCTCCTAGATTTTTCTAAAATGTTAATGCCATGTCAATGAACCAAGGCATAATGCTAAGCACATCATCATTATGTGGTCATATATTTCTGAAGATTGTTGATGTAACACTTCTACACAGTGGGCCTGCATGGAAATCTTCACTACGCTGCAGATTTATTTTGGAACTGTACACCCAGGATGGCTGAATTTTTTTATGACTCTAATAAGTGGTTTTAGGATGAGGAAAGTGCAGAACAGAGGATAAAATTGCATATGAAGAGCTTCACATTTCTTTGCCAAGTACTATTGGCATGTTCAATTCATGACATGTAGGATACATGAGGCATGTAGCATGCATGGGAGCTATGAGAAATGCACACAAGATTTGAATCAAGAAACCTGAAGGGAAGCAGCCAGTTTCAGAGACCTAAGTGTACTTGAAAAAGAATAATATTATCCCTGCTGACATATGTTTGTGAGTACATTACTCTGTTGGTGGTTTGGCATACACGTTACATTCCCTAAGCCAGGAGGCCAGATTTAAATACTGTTTGGGTAAAAGAGCGGGTGCCATTGAAATACTGGCTTGTAGGGTTAAAACTGATTTTAAAGAAATTGGGTGTGATCTGCAGACTGGATTTATCTGACTAATGTCTGGTGGCAGTATACTAAATGTTGCACATCATGTATTGTTCATAATTTGATGATTACACTTCTGAATTAGATGTATTTTGTTTGAAGGTAGAATGAAACTAAGTGGCACTGACACATCATAACTTTTAAGTTGACTTGAAGTGACATTTCATCTTACCAGTGGTATGTGTACTCCTTTTGTAATTATAGAAGTGCCCACAAGCAAAGAAACAGTGAAGTACTGGTCAAGGAACGCCATAAAGATAAACTACAAGTTGTTTACTTGAAAGCGTGTTTATCATTGATATTTATATTGTAAGTGGGACTTTTTGTCTTGCAAATGTATGGAGTGTTTATGTGCTTTTCAGGTTATCAGCTGGATCCGTAATGGAGAAGCAATGCTTATGGCCAGCTTTGCGATTCCAAGCTGTCTACAGGATGCAGAGCAGCTTAAGAAAGAGCACGAACAGTTTCAGGTTGCAATTGAGGTAAAGTGTAATGTGCATTTTTGCCTCAATATTTATCCTGTTATGAGAATGATGGCTAAAATTTGGAGATAATATGTACTGTGCATGTTGCCTAAATGTGGACTGTGTTTATGAGACTGATATGTACCATTTTGAGTATCCTGCAGTTGCATGCAGAAACACTGCATTTCATCCATCTGTCCATTAGTCATGCTCTCATTTTCAAGAACAGAGCATCAGACAGCAAAATAAGTGCAGTGAATGCTTCTTGTAATTAGACAAGTATTGTTTTGTTCCATCAACAAAGCAAGGGTAAACATGTCCCTGTACTTGCCATGAAGGTGTTTGGTGGGGAGCTGAGTGGTCAGCTTCATGCCTCATCCACTTGACTCACAGGAAAACAACCTCCATTAGCCACTGAACTTGGGGTTTGCTAGTCCTCAGAACTCTTGCTTCTGCCAGAAATCAAACCATAATTCCTCAGTCCTCCAACCTGTACTATGATCACTGTACCAACTGTGCTGTTGCTGACTTGTAACTTGAATCCAAAATTGTGACAGGAGCCAAAAATGTTATTTTCTTATTAAAAAAGGCTCAGATGAAATGTATTTAAGAGAATCGGTATTTCTTACAACAGTCTATGAGAAGTATTGTTAAGTTCCCTGGATCAAAATGTGGCATAAACTGCATATCCTAAATATTTTATCAGACCAATAAATACCTGAATTAATAACACACATTGTAAAGCAAACTACTTCTGAAGGCTGGGAAGAAGTGGGTATGTATTCAGTAGTGTATCACTGAAAATGTGGTTATGAAGTAGATAGTTATTGTACCGGTTTTCAGATTATATTACTGTAAGGGAATAATGAAATGTACACTTCATCAATTTTTGTTTATTCTGTCATTCAGAAAACACATACGTCAGCAGTGCAGGTGAAACACAGGGCAGACGCACTGATCAGCGCAAACCACTATGATCCTCAAAGTGTCCGTGAAATTGCTGAGGAGGTAACAAAGAGGTGGCAGCAGTTAGTAACCTGTGCTGAGGAGAGGCATAAGTTAGTAACTGCCAGCATCAATTTTTACAAGACAGCGGAACAGGTGAGTAATGTTTCAGAGCAGGATTGCGCCTGATATATACATTGCTCAAACTGTAAATATTACAACTTATTTAGTTCCATATGTTGAAATACATTGTTATTGTTGTCTCCTCACCATCCTCATTAGCATGTCACTGATATCAGTGTGGAGACAATTATGTTAATATGCACCGCAGTTGTGTTGGACATTATACATTCCTTGAGGTGTATTGTGATTGTATGGCATTTTGTGAGTCCTCTCTTCTCTTCTTGTTAGGTGATTTTCTTATTATAACAATGTTTTCTAATTTTAGTATTTGTGGTAGTGTTTGTGTTTGAACTCACAGCCTACAAATATTAAAATTATATGCTAACTTCAAGCCAGCCAAAGTGGCATTGAGATTCAAGATTCAAAACGTTTCATATTTGATTCCAACCACTGACAATAATGTTACAGATAAAATACAGTAAAATACATTTATCAGTAAAAGGTAAAGTTCACCCTGTAACTTGCCATGAAGGCACAAAGGATGAGTAGACTCTTTATTTAACCTCAAAATTAGATGAGGGTGGGTAGTTAATGCCACACCATGGCTGCTTTACCCCCGAGAATGATCCTGCACCCATTTCATAGAAGGTTGGGTGGGCCCCAGTTCCAGTCTGGATGGGTGCGGAAAATCTCACCCTGCAGGATTTGATCCACAGCCTGTCCAGCCCATTGCGGGTTGCTATACCAAGTGCTCTTATATTTATCAGTAATGTCGCCTAAACATCTTCAGACAAAGTATAACTAGCTCCCAAAATGTAAATATCAAATGTGCCGTACAAAAAGGACTGTATTGCATGTAATTGTTGTCAGACAAATCACCTGTTGCCCCAGTGCCTTAGATAATTATTTCTATTAGCTATTGGACTGCAATATGGATTAAGATGATGCAATATTTGGTGTAGAGTGCATGTGGAAAGAATCAGGTAATGAATTTATGTACTTTGTGTGATGAGTCACTGTTCACATTGAGATTTGTTGTCATTTATTTTGAGTAGCTCCGCTATTTCATTTTTGTTGCAGGTGTGTTCAGTGTTGGACAGCCTTGAGCGAGAATATAAACGTGATGAAGACTGGTGTGGTGGTGGAACGCCAGCAGACAAAATGGGTGCTGTAGGAAGCAATGCCTCATCTAGTGGCACAGACAGAGCGGCAGCCATATCACAGCTCATCAACAAACATCAGGAACAGAAGGAGGCATTTCTCAAGGCTTGCACACTGGCACGCCGCACAGCTGAAACCTTTCTCAAGTACACAGGACGCAGTCTTCAATACTACAACTATCAAGGAGAAACAAGTACACGAAACTCTGAAAACAGAGTCAAAAGTGAGTCTAAATAAAAGTGTGACTGGTGAGGAAGTTCATATTGCATACTGTACAGAAGTTAACATTACCCACTGTACTGTAAAGGGTTAATGTGATTGAGTGGTATGGCATAATTTGATATTCCAAGGGTTATATAGTGGCTGTAGCTATTCCTGTACAGCATATACTTTTATCACTTGTTGTTTGTATTATATTCTACAATGTTCTTTGATGTGTAGAACTTCCACATCCATGTAGATGGTGGTGTGTCTTATGCACAAAGTGGGATGATAATGAATGTATGCGAGGTGGGATTCACTTAGTGTTGTTCATCTAATTTAATATCTTTTTTGTGTGAATTTCAAAAAAGTAGATCGGTTTTCTTAGCAACAGATCACGCATAAAACAAGTACATTCTATAGAGTGTAAATTTTCTTGCAGTATGTAAATTTATTTAAAACATATTTACACGTATATGGTGAATATGGAGCACAGGGTCAGTTTCTTACTGTAAGCAGTGTAATATCTGTAGAGTCAGTAGTTGAAAATAATGGGTCTGTATTTGCAGAAAATGATCACCAAGTCCTGTCAGGTATGCAGAGTGACAATGAATGTATATAGAAAGTATGTTTTTTCCTACTATCAGTATTGAGCAAATTTGTTTCTTTAGAGAAGGCATCTCATTGTGTTGGATATAATTGTCTTTATTATCAAATTTGGTTCATGAATAGTATAAGAGAACAATTGTTGGTTTTAGATATCCTTGAGAAGCTATTAAGTCAGGAGAACAAAGTACTGGAGCACTGGACACAGCGTAAGAAGAGGCTTGATCAGTGCCAACAGTATGTTTTGTTTGAGCGTTCAGCCAAGCAAGCAATAGAGTGGATCCATGACACAGGGGAGATATATCTCTCTACACATACAAATGTGGGCCAGAGCAAAGAGGAAACAGAAACTCTGTTGTTGGAACACAATGTGTTTAAGGGCACAGCTAAGGTACGGCATTTATAAATCTATGTCGTTGGTTTGTTTCACTAATTTTGGTGGTAGTAGTGGACATAGCAGTGGTTGTCATAGTAGAAGTGGGGTTACTGGAGAAACTGGCTAGTTCACTAGTGTAGAAATATCTCTATTTTTACTATAGTCTCAGATGACTCCTTTATTTAAGTATAATATTCTTGCCAAATGGAAATTTCTTATTTGTTCCTCTGTTGTTAACATCTCCCAGTCATTAAAGGGTCAGTCACTTTTTTTTGTTACATTTGTGCCTGTCATATGTAATCACTATATTTATCCAAATGTAAGGCAACCTCCCCTCACAATCTTCAGTTTTGAGGAAAATTCTTGTCCACAGCATGTTGAACGCTTTGGTCCACTAAAGTTGTTACCAAGAACATGCGTAGTAGTGGATGGCCATTTAAATCCGAGGTCTTTATGGAGGGCAATGGGCATTTCATTTTGGTGAACAAGGATTAATTTTATATATGACTGTAAGGCAGTGTCAGTTTTTCAGATGATGACTAAGGGGAAAAGTTTTTGTATTGTGTTTAAGTAAATATGATACGGTTGAATCCCACTGTGAACTAGTTGTAAATGAAGGGTTATCAACTGAGGATGCTGTGTTAGCAAGAAAAATGACTGCACACACACACATGCGTGTGCGCACACACACACGCATGCACACACGTACACGCATGCACACACGCGCACACACACGCGCGCGCACACACACACACACACAGGGGATAAATTTTGGTTTTTACACTTACCAATGTGGCTTGCTGATTTTTAGTGAATTCCTAATGTAATAATGAGAATGTTATGGCAGACATATATGCCTTACTGTATTGTTGTTTTGTCTTTTGTGCTACAGGAAACACGAGAGCGGGTGAAGCTTCTTATACAACTAGCAGACAGCCTTGTAGAGAAAGGTCATGCACATGCTAGTGCCATTAAGCAGTGGGTAGCTGCTGTAGACAACCGATACAAAGGCTTCAGCTCTCGCATGGACAAGTACCGGTCAGTTCCTTTTTTTTGACTTGGATTAATTTGATGTATGTTGTATCATATCTCTTTAAAAGGATTGTTGATATTCTTTGGCATGCTGTGGCTTGTGAATGTTTTGAGAGAGGTTATAAAATTTTCTGCCTTTGACAGTGTACAGAATTATGAGTTGAAGCAGCCTCAAACATTGTTTGATGAAGAATGCTCAGAATTATTGCTTAAGGGCAGCAGGCCAAACTGCAGTAGTTGCAGGATCCAAGCCAAGTGAAAGGAGAATATTTGGGCATTGTAAGCTGAGGAGGACCACAGAAACGGCAGCATAGCAATAAAAGAATCCTACTTGTAATTATTTTATTCTTGTTTTAATTAATTTTGTTTCTAACTCATAATTTATTGATAGATGTGTATACATAATAGGGATTGCACAGTCAATACAGTAACTAGACTAGTGGCCAGATGACCAAGGAATCGTGGTTTGATTCGTGGCAAAGGGAAAGAGATTTTTCTTTTCTCGTAGTGTCTAGTCTGGGCCTGGGACCCATCCGGCCTCTTGTTCAGTGGGTACAGGATATCTGTCCCCAGGGGTAAGGCAGCCGGTCGTTGAAGATGACATCTAGTGGTGATTTTCAGAAGGAGTGGAGCTATTCCTCCACTCCCTCATATGCTTTCGTGTCATGTACAGAGATAATTTTGCCTTTTCTTATATGTACTATTTGTTTCAATTATGGTACTGTCACCATGTAGGTTAGTAAGTTTTTTTCCAGTGTTTTGGAGGAACTTGCAGCTTCCAATTCCAGGGTGACCGAATTTGTTCAGATCAAGATGGTTTTCAAAGTGAATGGGAATTAGAAATATGTTGAGTATGTAATAAGACTGTAAGGATTGTGGCCAGTCACACCTAGAGAAAGCGAAGAAGTGATACCTTGTTTCCTGGTACAAGATATATAATGTGTGTAATTTTGTTGAATAAGTGTTGCTGATGTTGAGCTTCAAGTGTGTGTAAAATGTTTTTCCCCTAAATGTGCCTGCTAAAATATTAGTTCTTGTTACGGTCTGATGCATCTTACAATGTGTAAAATATGGTGTTTAGCAGTTGGCATGCTGGCACATCCCAGGTGACTTTGCATCTTCATATTATTTTTTCTTATTCAAGTCTGCTTAGCTTTGACTTGACATTATGAGCAGAGTGATTATGTAATTAAATACCTTAAAGTAATTGTTAAGTGTTCACAGTGAAATGGCAGCAGTGTTTGTCTCGTGTGTTCTAAATTTGTCTTTCTGAAACCTTGACTAATAAATTGCTAGACTTATAGGGATATACGTACTTTCTGTCTGATTTTTGAGACATCTTTCACTCACTTTGCATTTTAAAAGTTATGGTAGGTATACATTTTGTAATGTTCTGACATTCTTTTGCAGCTCACAGCTGGAAGGGTCATTAGGAATTCAAGTTGAGGGTGAGAGCAGACAGGATCTCTCAATTGACCGAAACTCTGATCCATTATTAGAAACCAAATTGAAGGAGGCTGCAAACAAAGAACTGAAGGAGTTAAATGAAGAGAAAAGGAAGTCAGCACGTAGAAAAGAGTGAGTTTTCATGGAATTGAATGATAGTATATCATTTTCATTGTTCGCATGATTAAATGAAGAAGAATGAGATGGGCTGGCCATGTAGCATGTATGGGGGCGAGGGGAGGCATATACAGGGTTTTGGTGGGGAAACATGAGGGAAAGAGACCACTTGGAAGACCCAGGCATAGATGGGAGGATAATATTAGGATGGGTCTTCAGGAAATGGGATTCGGGGGCATGGACTGGATTGAGCTGGCTTATGGTAAGGACAGGTGGTGGGCACGTGTGAATGCAGTAATGAACCTTCGGGTTCCATAAACTGTGGGGAATTTCTTGACTAGCTGGGAATTGGATAGCTTTTCAAGAAGGACTCTGCTGCATGGAGTGAGTAAGTAAGTAAAGTAAGTAAGTAAGTACGTAAGTAAGTAAGTATATCAGTTTCAGAACTGGGGGAGTGTTATGTGAAGCACATGAGGGAGCTCAGTGACAGCAGGGTTCGGGAACAATCTCGGTCTGTTTTAATCTCCTGTTACTGATATTACTGCCTGAGACAAAATTGCTTGAGGTGAGTTTTTCTAAATAGGAGACTGTAATTGGCAATACTTCATAGAAAGTG
>Ga0123355_10016835_pt1 | contig 11530 bp, 2 predicted proteins | sample TergutEmb28metaG_3_FD_89872 | JGI IMG/M metagenome (GOLD analysis project Ga0123355, IMG submission 89872) | Embiratermes neotenicus P1 segment gut microbial communities from Petit-Saut dam, French Guiana - Emb289 P1 | ecosystem: Host-associated > Arthropoda: Insects > Digestive system > Gut ...
ACCTCACGAGGCTGAGTGGACCCCGTTCCAGACCCACTACTACTCAGAAAATCTGGTAGCGCCGGGGATCGAACCCGGGACCTCTGTATCTGTAGCCAGAAACTCTGACCACTAGACCACTGATATTAAAGTATGGTTATAGATGTGCTGTAAAAAGAAGCGAGTAGAAAGATCAGTAACTGAAAACCTTTAAGGACTTTCTTCGGGCTGTCAGGTTAATGCCTTACCCGTCTGTATAAGATTTATACATTTTGTGAATTATAAGTCTGTACCCTTATGCTTGCTCACTCTGTAAATCACTTCCAAGTTTCTCATTAATATAACAGCAACCACTAGCAGAGCTGCGAATGATTAAGTTAAGTGAAACGATAAATTCAAAATAAACAGTTTAGCCAAAAATAATTCAGTATCTCGGTCGTGACTGATAGGGCAGACACTAAAAAGAAAATAGCGCGTGCTCCCAGGACCCAAAGAATAGGAGAGTGTCTGGAGCCCAGAGCTGATCTGGGTGTTTGGAGAGGAGTAAATTTAGTACACCTGCCGGGAACCAACCACGATTTTTTTGGCAATAATAATTGTACAATATATTATATACCGTCAGTACACAACAACATCAATATAGTGATATAATGTATGCAATAGGTTACACTGTGTAACACAATGTAACCTATTGCATACATTATATCACTATATTGATGTTGTTGTGTACTGACGGTGTATAATATAGTGTACAAACCACGATTCCTGCCCGTAGCCCTAGTCTCTTTAGCGAATGAGATATCTTTGTGCAGCAAGTAGCAGTGTCATTCCTGATTCAATTCAGTCTTTTTAAGTACTTTTCCACTAAGAGAATTCCCACCTCTATGATGTGAAGTCTAAAACGTACAGCTGCATTCGTAACATTTGTTAACTTATTTAAACTGCAAAGACTATTGGTAACGATGAAAATAATTCGCAAGTTGAAACAGTAGAATATTTAATCAACAAAAATTGAAGCATTTAATGTTAATAAACATTAAAAATTATACTTACTGTTGTCTGATGCTGGATAACATCGTTTTGAGATAAAAGGACCATAAGCAACGTGTGAATGAAAAACAAACACGTCCTACCACGTTTAAATCAAAAAAAAAAAAACGTTGAAATCGGAAGTACTACTTCCAGCGGAGGCCAAAGGAAGTAGCTTTCCTTGCCCTGCTCTTGAGGCAGTATTGTTATTCTTAAACTTTAGCTTTTATGTCATGAAACACAGGAATTAATAAAAACAAATATGATTGCCATCATTGCCGAATCATAAGCTTTCCGAAAAGTTTATCTTGAAACGATCCGCTCCGTAGTTCAGCAGATCATATGACGTCACAAACGACCCTTACCGTATTAATATACGATGATGATGAAACAAGAGGCTTCTGATATTTCTCTCTATTCACATTAATTGTCCTGTTGTCTATTAACAGGTTTACTAGGTCGGTCTTTGTAGCTTTTAAATAAGAAGAGGAGAAACATTTCAAAATCATACAACGTCTAACCTATTGAAAATATGAGTTTGAGGGGAGAGATGGCTATTGTACCTCAAATGGCTGTAGGATGACTGGCATTCTGTTATTACAAAACTCCAAATTAAAAGTTACACACAAGATCTTTGCCACAGATTTCTACCCCTGTCTATTCGTTGGCAGAGGCCCTGAGGTCATGTTAAAACTCATTTCGAAGAGCAGCCAGTACTCCTTTCATGTACAACTGAGACATGAAATCTGTCCGCATTGTAAGAGAAGGAGTTTGAAAGGAGGTGGATAAGAACATTACATCAGTTTAAATGCACTCGTCTTTCACTAGACTTAACAGTGTGTTATTGCTGTTGCGTACTGAGCTATTGTGATTGGCGTCTCGGTGCTCCCGGCCCGGGGTGGGGTTAGAAATACACATTGCCGGATTATAGGGGATGTTCAGATTTATCTTCCATGGCCAGATGAGTAACGTGTGAGGGAAACCGCACGTTTAGCTCGATAGCTAACGCTAACGTCGTGCGGAATAAAGGCTAGACACTTTGGTTTGTACATAGTCGTGGTTTCATCGGTAGAAGATTATTTGTGATACAGAGCGTCAAGTGTTTGTGTAGGTAAAAGGTCAAGCAGTCCCATTACAGGCCTGAACAGGCCCAAATGGTTCCAGGAAGTTAAGGTTCCCAGATTTCTTGACAAAGGCACAGCTTTACGCACCGGCCGCTTTTACCCCCAGGAAATGCTCTTGGTACTCATTTCTGTTAGAGGCTGAGTCGACCCCAGGGTCATAGTGCGATCGGAAGGACAGCTGGGATCGAACCAACGACCTTCCGATTTGTAGCGCAGCACCTTAACCACTGTGCTACCGCGGTCCCTCGTTTTTGTAAGGTGATATATAATATATATTATATACTATATTATATATGTAATATATAATATATATTATATAAAAGGTAAAAGATAAAGTTTTCCCGTTACAGGCCCGGTGTGCCCCAGAGGGTGGTTAGAGGTATAGCTCTACTCTTCTATGGCCGCGGCACTAGAAGGGCGGTGAGTGGTCAGCAGCACGCCCCGGCCGCACTTTACCCCCGGGAAAGACAAGGTACCCATTTTACAGGAGGCTGGGTGGGCCCCAGGGCCGGTCTGGACGGGCGGAAAATCTCGTCCCCACCGACATTCGATCCCGGACCGTCCAGCCCGTAGTCAGTCGCTATACCGGCTGAGCTACCCGGCCCATATATATATTTATATATATATAATATAGTATAAATAATCTCTCGTGGCCCTCTCAATATGCTGTGCCAACGGTCGCCAGTAAGTCGCAGCTTCTGACTGACATACAAACCAGGAAGTTCGGTGCTGTCACAGTCTTGGCGAATGAAGCTTGATCGGAGTATTTCTTGTTCGGCAGCGTTTTAAATCAATTATTCGTATTTAATGTGTACTGAACACAACAAGCAGTCATAAAAGGGTAGTTCTAAGTGATGTGCCAAGGGTGATAAACTTTAATACAGCAAATTAAGTTGTTTGCAACGAGCCTGTAATGCCAGCAGTCTGCATCACAAGGAAAAAGGATATGAAATTGTGATCTCCACTCATTTGGCAAAGATAGTGAACAATTCGGATCTCATGAAAGGCGCGGAATTTCTTGGCCGGCTGAGAGACTGGTAGCTACTCGAAAAGGAATGAACTGCATGGAAAGAGGAAACTGAAACGATAACAAACTGCCGGTGAAATTTACCTTTTTTTTAAATTATCTATTGGAGCTCTTTTATAAATTGTGCTTGAATTTAGCGGGGGGGAGGGGGGGGAGGTAGGGGGTAATTGACGACCTAGGCCCTGGACGCCCATCATCATAGTCATCATATCATCATCATCATCATCATAAAGTATGCATGCGTGAAGAACTTGTGACATGACCACATTACTAGGTTTTATCGCAAATCGATATACTTTCTTAGGTTTTATATTCAGATTAAGCACGAAGTTTTCTCTCTTGTAAAGAAAGGTGGAAATAATTCATATCCGTAGATTGTTAAAGAGTAAGGCTGTCACTTTTCTCGTGCTGAACCAACACATGAACTACTTTTACAGTGAGCCGGTCTTAACACAGGCGTATCTCTCTGGTCTGGTCTCATAGGAGTGTCGAGATATAGCTAACAAAGCCTATGTTCACTCATGTGAATGGGCTGAAACACTAAACAACACGACAAGTGGACAAACAGCAACTACCAGGTTCAAGAAGGATGAAAAGTTGTGCATTTTAAAGGAATACGATCAGAAACGATGTTATTTTTGTCTATCTGTCCAGCTCCCTCGATCAGAGTCCTTGTCTGGTACCTGATTGCTGCTCACCCTGTCAACTTCGACGCCCCTTATGAAACCTATTGTACATTACCGCATTACAAACAACAGGACAAAACTCTGTGTTGGACCCGACAGATCCATTCAACGTTTTCACGCAGTACTTATTTAAACCTTTGAAGCCTAGTGTTATGTATGTGTACCACCTGCTGTAACACGCTGGTTCGATCCCAGCTGGTGTCATTGGAATTTTTCATTGACATAAAATCCTACCGATCGCACTATAGTCCTGGGATCGACTCAGCCTCTAACATAACTGAGCACCAGGAGCATTTCCTTGGGGTAAAGGCGGCTGGTGCATAAGGCTGACAACCTTACCACCATCCTGTGCCGTTGTCACGAACTCTGGGAACCTTAACTTCCTGGAACCCTCTGGGCCACTCCAGGCCTGTAACGGGACTGCTTTACCTTTACCTTACCAACTGCTGTAACATACAATATTCTATATTTTGCTCGCATTTTATTTATATTTTATGCATTTCTCACAACAAACAACATTAACAGGCTGGTCTGTCTAATTAAAATATTTGTTCATCCTGGAGTGGCATAGGTACTGAACCTTTCCGTATAATTCAGCTTAAATTTAGTCTTCAAAAGGTTAACGTTTATTTGAACGGAATTCTTCCACCAACGTCTAAGTAGGTAGGATAATTGTGATTCAAGTTTCCCGTCTAGAATTTTATATGAATCTCTCACCTTTGCCATAAATGCTGTGCGCTTTGCCACTCATGTGCTCTTTGGTTTGATCACGCAGATAATGTTGATGGCGTGTACAAGTTATGAATATTGTCATAGTGCAATGTTCTCCATGATAAAATTTGGTTTGATGTCTAAGTGCGAAAAAACCGACAGACGTCTGAAGGATCACATTTCCCCCAATCAGAGGAGGTGTTATCAATGCTTAAGATTAATCAAAAGTATTACAGGTTAATACATGTTAATGTACAGGAAATACAGCTGTTCATAACGAGGTGCCATGGTTACTTCAAAACTGTTAGTGAGAGTATGCCATGAGTTAAAGGTATGCTGTGTCTAATGTTTTAGTCGTAGTCATTTTATACAAATTATACGAAAATTCAGCATGTTAGAATTACAAATCAGACATTAATTTAAATTTAGATTTTGAGATTCTGATATAGCCTAACCGTTCAGTGAATATCCACCAGAAGGATAGAAACATGTCGTAAGGAATGAAAAATAATGCACTGTCAATAAGTGCTTACAGACGTTGAAACAGTTATTAGGGACGTACATATGAGTCACAGAAAACTAATTACATGTTTCTTTCACTTCAGGGCAGATTGGACAATTTCTTACCTTTTTTCTTAATTATGGCTCGTAGTTAATAGCCCTTAAACATAACGGTCAACATGAAGTATCTTCAGTTTCCGAAGTAAAAAAATACTCGTAAAATTGTTATGTTAAAACACTGCGATATTTTTTAATTGTAGAAAGAAAAGTTACTGGCTGTTTTCAAGTCACGAAAAATATGTAGAGTGAGTAGGTGGGGTCCACGTAGCGAGATGTTCAGTGTTATTGTTCGTTTAAGTTAAGAATCAATACGTAGATACATATGGATGGTAAATACTGATCACCTGAAAGCGGTTTGTGATGACTGTGGCTGAACTCAAGTAGTGTTCAGTGACGGGTTTAGGCCTAACGGTAATAAAGTCTCGACGTGGTAAGCAGACGGCTTTACAACACCATCCGAAGAACAGGCACGGAAAATGTCACAGGTTGATTCCGAAACCACGCACTTCATTTCGCCACACTTCTTTGCGTCACTGTATAAAGAGACTGAGGAATTTTGATATTGTAAAACCGTTATATGAAATCTGATATTTGTATTCGGCTTGGTCCTCTTTCCTAATGTTTTGTTCCAAATTCAGAGGAACACACAGTACAGCGTTTCATATTCTATGTGGTTCAAAATAATGTAATAGGCGTCATTAAGATAAACCGTTGTGTAGTTTCAGTTAAGTTGACCAAATAGCCTGATAACTGAACGTTACAATAAACTTCCATAATTTCACAGCTTCTTTACTAGAAAAGTGTAACTAATGAAATTAATACAACAAAAACATGGCTTAATGCTTTGGCAGTTCCTTTGCCTTGTAAATCATTGTTATTCTAATAGCTTGTCTGTTTATAAAATCTTTGTTCTTCAAACAGCTGTCTCGTCCCTTCAAATCCGGTTAGGCATGCTCCAATATATACTCTTTTCTCCCTTCTAGTGCTATGCTTCAATAACAGAGGCTTTGTTATTGAAAGCCTAAACAGAAACATGAAGTCCTGCTGAAACAGTGGACCATGCCATAAGTTGTATTTTTTTAAAGTTCGTTAAAAGGAATATTTTATGTCTTTCAATTAGCTGCATGCAGTAGCGTTGTCCGGGTAGACTAATAAAATTCATAAGTTATTAATATTTAGTCCATAAAAAAGAAATATGCATCGCCAGGCAACTTTTTATTTTCTCTTCTGTGCGTGGGAATTACTAAAGGAGCGTTTTATAGCCTTTAGCCAAACGATGTGGCCGATTAAAAAAACACATTATTACGGATGAATTCACAGCTATTCCATTTGTTACGATTCCAACACCAGCAGTAGGATTTCCGGGCGAATGCAAGTCGAACCTCGCATACTGCCAGAGACCAAGCTAAAATCTTTGAAATTCAAAAGTGAGCTTTAAATGTTCTTTTCCTTTATTCCTTTATTGCCCTTATGATGTCAGCGTTATGGTGTGGAGTACAATATCCCTAAACTCTGTGGTGAAGCGAGTTCTTAACTATGAAGTGGGCAGCTGGCATTCGATATAGAGCATGATCTTTTGCGTATTGCATCACGTGCTAGGCTAGGGACGTCCACCCTCCGACCGTATCCACGTTTGTAAAGTATTAAACAAGCTATCCCTTTACAGGCCTGGAGAGGTCCTGACGGCTTCAGGAGGTTGAGGCTTCTAGAATTTCTAGACAATCGGCACATGAAGGCGGCAAAGTTGTCAGCTCTACGCACCGGCCGTCTTTATAGCCCAAAGAGATACCCCTGGTACTCAATTCTGTTAGAGATTGGGGTGAGTCGACCCCAAGGTCATAGTGCGGCCTGTTGGAAGGATTAAGTCAATGAAAATCCCATTAAGCCAATCGGGAATTGAACCCGTGACCTCCCGGCTTGTAGCGCAGTGCCTCAACCTACTGTGCCACCGCGTTGTATAGTGTATGTGTGTGTATGTGTGTGTGTGTATAGTGTATATATATATATATAATTTTATATTTTATATTTTATGTCTATACGTGCAACATAAAAATTACAGAGTAGTGTATAAGAAGGTTAGGTATATAATTTATTGTGACATTTACACGCGCGGCCCTTGAACCAGACCACATTACCGGTTGTGGGCCTTTGTCAGTAAAGGTGTGACACCCCTGTCCTGTGCCATGCATTGGTGCTAAACGAGCTTGGACAGCGAAGCAAAAGCGCTGGTACTTCAGCGTTTTGACATAAGTGGGGTTACCTACAAATCACTTGTATCAACGTTATGGTCGCTCGCCTGTACCAGCGGAAGGTTGCTCCTAAGGCCTTTCTTCATCTATATTTGGCCGGCGTGACCGAGCGAGTAATGACAGAAACACTAATGTTATTATTTCCACCCTCATATCACAAAGTATTAATATAGCTGACTCAGCTGACTTTGTTCTTACGAAACCCGGTAGATATATCTTCATCTTCGTGACTCTATTCTAAGGTAGCTCAGTCCAGCTTGCACCTGAAAAGCATGTGTCTGCAAGACAGGTTCTAATACGTATATTCGTTCACATTCACCTGTGTTTATTCCATATTCCACTGTCTTGAGTTTTCGAAAAGCTTAAGAAAGAAGAACAGTGTTATAGGACAGATGTGGCTGTAATTTTTAATGACGTCATTCGTCCTGTAGGTAGAAAAACAGTGCAAATAATGTAAATAGATGTTGGAAAAAACTTTGTAAGCATTTTGTAAAGTTCATTTTTCAAGTGTGTTTATGTAGACCTACTATTCAGTTAACGATATGACACAGGAAAAACACTTCTCAAAACATCTGACGTATGTAATTTCTAGGATTCTTATTCTTCAGGAATATTATTTATAAAAATTGACAATTCAAAGTAATAAATCCCCCACGTATTGCAGTATTTTGTAGTTTGATTACTGTGAAGTGTGTGACATTGCTTACTAGAATAATGTTGTCAAGGATGTACACGCTTTTACGTACTAGAATAAATTATGACCTTCTTTTTGGTTTTTTGAACCGTTATTGCACCACTGCACGGTGCAGAAACAAAAGATAAAAACCTTCTTCAAATCGACAACTGCCTTGCAAGCCTCAAAACTTAAGACAAACTGTCTGAAACTACCTACCTAACTAAATAACTGACCGACTGACTGAGTTACTAATTTCACAGAGGAGAATCCTGGACAAGCTAGTGATTTATAAGTTAGCAAGAGATTTCCTGCATTTTATGGAATCCGAATGCTCATTACGGCATTCACAAGAGCCCATATCTTGAACCAGATGAATCCAGTCCACACCCAACATGTTTCTTTAAGATCTTTTCTACGCCTAGGTTTTCTAAGCCGTCCCTTTCCTTCAGGTTTCTCACCAAAACCATGCATGCACCTCTCCTCTCCTCCCATACTTGCCACATTCTCCACCCATGTAATTTTTTTGATTTTGTCACCCGAGTACTATGTGCTGACGAGTACACACCATGCAGCTCCTGGTTATGGAACAGCGTTTTTATCCCAAAGTAAAATGGCTTGTGCAGATTGTGCGGAAATCATGCTTTGGAAATAATTTCTCGTGCATGTATGGGTAATAAATATTTTGAAGAATCGACAAGAATAGGGAGGGGCGCTACAGTTTAGAAGTCTGCCGAATTGTAATGTGTCCAGATCAGATCTGTTAGTGACAGACTTAATCAGCAGTCAAAAAGCTGACTACGGAAACCTAAATAACCGAAGCAGTGACCGCGGTGGTGACATCAAACAGTGTTTAAGTATATGTTTTGGTATTGTGGTTCAGTAAACATACTGATACAAATAAATTTTCGGATTTTACTGAGACTTACAGGACCCACGTATTAGACTGTGTATGTATTCACTTTCCCTTCGGTCGTTTGCTGTTGAGAGAGCTGATAAAAGATTCATTTGGACTTACTGTGAAGTAAAGATTCGGTCAAAATAAAAATTTTAATGAATTTACCCAATATGAAATGCACTCGAAATCTTTTAAGTGAATTTGAAGATAATATTAACCTTTTGGCACCGGAATTATTTTTTTTTTAATTTTAGCACACTCTGTATATAAAATGTGAATAAAACAGGAACCAAATACGTTAGAATTATGAAACAAACTGCATTTTGAAGAGAAAAAAACGGAGAATATATACCACGTTTAAAATATTCAGTACCTGTATTTGTTGAATAAATACATAAAATGGAACGTTTAGAGGTTAGCGGTGCGGTACGACCACTATAGTGGTTGTTAGGCGTCAAAGGGTTAAAGACGTTTTATGAAATTCGTGCAATTTATGTGTGTGAAGGGATAAAATTAATAAATATGCAGTTCATAATGAAATCAAGGAAAGATTATCGTTACGCCATTTATATTTTGCCGAACTCCTGCGAATCTATGAGAAGATATGGACGATCTTATTTAATACAGGGTGTATATTAATTTTCTGAAATTCGTGAAGCAAACAGATTAATAACAATAATTCCCATTTTTAGGCGGTTTCTTAAAATTGCGGGAAGCGCCTGTTACCTTCGTCATGTCCATCCGTCCGCTCATATAGAACAACTTGGATCCCACCGGACGGATTTTCATGAAATTTGATATTGGAGTATTTTTCGAAAATATGTAGAGAAAATTCAGGTTTCATTAAACTGTATCAGGAATAACGGGCAGTTGACACGAAGACCAACCTGTATTTAAGATCATATTCAATTTTCATTAGCAAGAGAAGTGTTTCAAAGCCATAGAGGAAAATCAGAACACGCATTTTTGGTCAATGACAATTTTTCCCGAAAATCGTGCCGTTTGTGAGATAATGTTGAAAAAAATTTGTAGAACTTGACAGGCCACGCGTCAGTATAAATTGACGCATGCGCATTTTATCGCCTATTTGCGACAAGAGTGTCACAACTCAAAATTTGTGATTTTTCACGAGAAATCTTTAAAGGATTCAAAGTGCAATCATTTTCAATGAGTGCAAAGACGACACCACTGCTCTCCAGCGGCTAGTTTTGCAAACTGCATTATGACACTATACATGTTAAAAGTGCATCAGCAAACGTTTCTTTCTATACCAATAACTCAAATATGCCAAATTCTGAGTTGTGATACACTTGTCGCAAATGAGCGACATGTTGGACAACCTAGACTACAGACACTCACTCAGTGTATGTAACGCTTATTGCTTTTCCGCGGTAATAGAGAGTAAGTGAGCCCTCATCAGTGTTACGTACATTGCGTCCCTTGTTTTCTGCGTTCCCTGTAAATATCCGGAGATCCTGTATAACAGATTCGAATGCAGGCTGACAGGCGCAGACTGGGGTAGCCTATCTCTGCCGTGTAGCTTGATATAGGGACTGATAAATTAAAAACTTGCACCCAAACAGCTCCTGCTCTCTACGGAGTTATGAAATCGAAACGGTGTCATAAACATTGGAAAACAATAATTCGCAAGGCGAGCAACACTAAAACATCTCTCTCCCCCTCTGCCGATTCACCCCCACACATACCGTCTCATTACAATAAACTATCCTGCTCTCATTCTACACCGCCATCTTGTTATGATCCCCCCTTGTCCGAAGTAGAGCGGCATTAATGTAATCCGGTATCCATAGCTCACTCAGCAACCGCTGGAAAATATTGGCGGGTTGGGTCTGGCGGTTTCTGTAATAAAAATCACCGTCTCTTTCTACAAATAGCCTTTATATCTTGTGATATAAGGCAGCGGAATTTTTTAGTTAGCTATGTTGTTATTCAGTGTTACTGCGACATATAGGGGTCCAAGTTTTATGTGTCAGTTATATCCTGTTTCATTACAGAATGTGCGGGTTTTTAGGAAGTGAATGCATGATGTTTTGTATCTAATGGTGATTGATGTAACTCGTTAATTTTACTTGGCGTCAGGTATAGAAGTGGCCAGCACAATGTGACCGCTATCCCAATAGTGCGAGTACGTAAATGAAAGTAAACGTGGGATTTCGGCTGGGAAGACTGAGAGACTTGTAGGCGACAGTTGTTGATGTAGAGTGTGATTCACTGTCACCCGACAGTCAAACTGAAATGGAGTGTTACCTTAGTCATATTTATTTAGGTAACACACCAACAAATTAACATATATAGTCTTTTATAATCTAACATTTACATTAAAACACCTAAAATGCTCCTACATTTTTCGATCATACGATCATCCTCAGGGAGCTTACTTTGTTCCTTGCTAAAGTTACAGTAACAATTTAAGTAACACACCAACAAATGCACATATATAGTCATTTATAATCTAAAATTTACATTAAAACACCAAAAACGCTCCTACATATTTCGATCATACGATCATCCTCAGGGAGCTTACTTTGTTCCTTGCTAAAGTTACAGTAACAATTTAAGTAACACACCAACA
>Ga0123355_10016836_pt1 | contig 11530 bp, 5 predicted proteins | sample TergutEmb28metaG_3_FD_89872 | JGI IMG/M metagenome (GOLD analysis project Ga0123355, IMG submission 89872) | Embiratermes neotenicus P1 segment gut microbial communities from Petit-Saut dam, French Guiana - Emb289 P1 | ecosystem: Host-associated > Arthropoda: Insects > Digestive system > Gut ...
GATTTGGTCTATCAGCGAAACGGACGAGTCCATTTAAATCGGCGGGGGTTTCAGTTCAGTCGGCTGCTGGCAGCCGATGCGTGCGCATCAGCGGTAGTAATGCTGGATAGACCGTCTTCCGATACAGTTCAAGATTGCTGGCTACCCACTCCATTCGCATATTTCCCCTTCACTTCCCCTCCCGTGCGCCACCGTGTGCCATCAGATTCCGAACGCGCTATACCACTAATCCCCTCCAACGTGGTCTGATCGGGACTGGTTTGTGCGAGTAGCGTGCTACTCGCACAGTTTTTAATACTCCTGATGATGGGTGCTGTGACACCCGAAACATGTAGAGTAGCTTTGCAGTGAATAAATATCTGCGTACTGTCGCATCTGTTGGATTTTTATTCACATTGAATTAAGATGCACGGAACCACGAGCTTAAAATTCGCTCAATTTGTACACTTCATGTGAATAAGTAAGCCTACTAAACCACGTTTAACTTTACTAGCCCAAATTCCATCTTCTCACCTTGAAGAAGAAGAATGAAATATTCTTGAAGAATATTAGACGAAATCACAAGTGGCATGTTCCTCACTGTGTAATTTTACAAGCCAGGTACAGATCAGCTCTCTGATGAAAACAGAGCCGATTATTCAGCAAATCACCCGGAGGCATGTAATTATAGACACATTACGTGTAACACATGCGATTATGTAATACATTATGTGCCATTATAACCACTCCGATGCAGAATTGTGGCGATAATCCACACTAATGTTGACAACAGCTCTCTCCGCCTCGTGTATTTAATGGCCGTCTATATACAGTATTTCGCATTGTTCATAAATTATTTCAAATGCATGTAAATATTACACTACAGTTTCATCCATTTATATTTGTTTAGTAACACTGACTTTAATAAATATGTCAAGGTTTTTGTGCAACCTTAATGTTGATCTCTGAAAGTATAATAAAGCTTTATCATCTCGTAATTTACGTAGCGCTGAATCGTGCAATGGATCTGAATGATTAATTAGGAAACATTTGGAGATGAACTGCCGTCAAACAGTACCGCTCAAATGTTCCCTGAGTGACAGAGAAAAGAAAACCTTTGCACTCAGGTTATCTCATCGACCTGCCGGAATTCAAACCCAGATCTCAAAAATGCACTGCAGTAATGCTGACATCATAACCACGATGCTGAATGGACAGTGTGGTATTCCACACTGTCATAGGTGGAAAACATAACATGTGATCCAGTTTGAATGCCCAAGCAACACGAAGGCACATGCAGGAAAATTTATGAAAGATTATAGTACAGAAAAAGAACCTTATAATGTACAAAGACTGAAGTATACTAATCGCTTGGTGCTGAACTATACAGCACACACAGAATAACTTGAGTTTCCTGAGTTTTACTGTTGACTAATTGCAATATAGCGGTCAACTAAATGACCGTTGGAAATAAAGGATGTCCTGTGGAGAGAATAAAAGTGAAAACGTGATATAGACGTACCGGCATAGACATACAGAAGGAACGGAGAACATAAGGAAAGACAAAATTATTGTTTGGAGTAAAGGGGAAATTCGTCAAAACAAACTTGGAAAGTGATGTGAAGCTAGACACAGGACCACGATCACGTCAAACTTAAAGCCAAAAGGACGAGAAAAAAATAGAAAATATAAAAATAATTAATCCAAGGACAGAAACTCGTCCTTAAGTACACCACTGTCTCTCAGTCGGTCAAAAATCTCTAAAATTTGTACGGAATGTTACTGTAAATTAGTGTTCAAAGGACCCACCACTGGCTCCTATCCAGACCCAGATTTATCAGATCCACAACGTGCTTCTAATACTACATTCCACCTTACGCGTCTTAACTAATACTTCGTGCGCACATCACCACCCAGCGCGTGTTACCCACTTTACATATCTTTATTCGGTAACCCAAACAGTATTTACTGGATCATAAAGACTATGAAGGTTATCACAGGCAGGCCAGACAAGCAGAAGTGTATCAGGCAAGTTTTGGCAGCGGCCTTCTTTCCTGCCTGTCCTTGATACGCTCACGCTGCAGTTAGACAAGAACGTTTTGCACTACCACACCTAGTGGGCATTCCTATTCGCCTTTTCTCAACTGTGTACACAAAAGGTACCTCCACGACGCTGTAGCTGCTGCATTAACCTTTTGGCGCCGGAATTATTTTTTTTTAAATTTTAGCACACCTGTATATAAAATGTGAATAAAACAGGAACCAAATATGTTAGAATTATGAAACAAACTGCATTTTGAAGAGAGAAAAAACGGACAGTATATACCGTGTTGAAAATATTCAGTACATATATTTGTTGAATAAATATATAAATTGCAACGTTTAGAGGTTAGCGGTGCGGTACGACCACTATAGTGGTCGTTAGGCGTCAAAGGGTTAAACTAGCACTAAACTCCATCCAACACCGAGGATTAATATGCTTGAAGCTTGTCCTTCAGTTCCATATCAATCATTTTCACTGCATGGTCATGGAATAAAGTGTCCTTTCTTTTATATTATTGATATGTTCCAGGTATGCAAATAAAAAACAATAAAATTAAAGTACAAAATAACGTCTTACACACGTGAGGAAAACGAAGGAGAGTGTACACAATCTAAGGTGACAACGTAAAATTCCATTTTTTTATTTTCTGGGTAATCGATTGGTTGTGTTAATACTGTGTAGTGGATCCTTTAGTAAAAGAAACATTATCACAAACGAATGCCCACTATAAAATACAGGTACCAAACAGGTGCTTATGTTCAAGAGGATATCAATTTTCACTTTTCAAGAAGAATCTCAATTCAGCTAGAAACCGTTAATAGACTGTATAAATGGATGATATGGTGGAAAGTTGACGGTATTTCATACCATGGGCTCTTAAAATTTGGCTTCTTTATACAGTTCACCCGCATATTCAGAGCTGCAGCTCTAAGAAAGCTCTAGGTACACTAATGTCACATGTCAATGTCATATTATCGAAGGCAAACAAGACGACTCGAAGCAGAAAAGTGAAGCTCGTCCTTTCTTGAAATATATAAGATACATAAAATTTAAACCAGGTACTCCAAGTAGAGGTCAGTATTTGGATACAACTAAGGAAGTATGAAAAAACAAGAATAATAGACAATTACAATTTATTTTGTCTTCTTCTTTTTCTTCATTGGCATAATGTCCTTGCAGTTTAACCAGCGCCTACTTCAGAATGATACCCAATGCAGATGTCTTCTGATTTCCATCTCGTGACATTCATCGACTTCATATCACTCTCAATAAAATCTAACCACCTTATTGTTGGTCTTCCTATTTTTCTTCTTCCTTCTGAATTCCCCATAAATGTTTTTTTATGGTCATATCATCAGATATTCTTACAAGTGGCCAGCCCATTCTAGTCTTCTTATTATTATATTTTATATTGTTTCAATCTCCTACGACCGTGCTCCATGAAATAAGTAAATTCTGTACAGTTTTTTAAAAGAATAATTAAAATTACATTTACGCGAAACTTCTTTTTTTTGGGGGGGGGGGGAGGTATTTCGCTCCCGCCATTTCAGATTCTCGGGTAAGAAGATGGCGGCTTTAAGTTCAAACCGTCAAATAATAACATTTAAATCAATTCCCCACATCGATGAGCCACTCTGTCTCTCCGCACGTGAAGCTGATGCCACTGTGAACTGAGAAAAAGATGCAACGTGTGAAAGAGGTAAAGAAGTAAAGGAACACCGGAATGCAGTCTAAAAGGTGCTAAAGATGAAGGGGATGGAGAAGGTTGGTTACACATTACATGGCAAAAAACGAAAGTGCTCAGAAAGAGTAGAAGGGCTGATGGGGGAAGGAAAAGTTGGAGGGAGGGATTGTCAGAGAATAAAGGCATTCTAAAAAAAGAAGAAATACGAAGAAAAAACTTGCAACACGAACGCACATTGAAACCTCCTTCTAGCACTATACACGGGGGTGAGGGGGAGGCATGGGCAGAAAATACTTGAGATATTTTCAAGTGGTGTATTTACTGAAGCACTTAGCGCTTGCTCATCTGTGTTCTAACTCAGCCTTTAAAACCTCACCCATTCTTCCTCTCCCACCATCCGCACTATGAAAACCCCTCCAGCGGACTCCATCATCAAACATGCCTTACAACAGAAAACCAACCATTTCCTTGAACAACTTCAAACTCCGTAAAGTATTTATGAAATGTGTAGGCAGCAAATGATGCTGTAGGGCTATGCGCGGGAATGAAGTATGAGTGCTGTAACAATTAGAAAATTGAGCAAAATGAAACGGTGGCAGTAAAGGGTATATAAAGATATGCCACAAAATATGAGAGACGTGTCGAAAGGAAAATATGAGAAAAATCTCGTTTTTAATTTCAAAACAAAATTACATTCTGAACAGCAAAACATTTCAAATGAATAACGAGGCTTTCCATACACAGAACCACAGCACGTAAAAGCTTAGCTTTTGTATAACTTTATGTCGCATACCTCGACATAAAAACGTCATCCACAGCTTAGCAATTTGTAAACATTTTACAGGGCTAATTTGCAAGAGATGTAAAGATGCTTGCAAATGAGTACAAATAACCGTTTTTCCAAACTTAACTTACGTACCCGAAAGTTCGATGCGTCTTCTGGACGTAAATATTGAAGAAAATGTATTACATTACAAGAAATTGCTACAGCCTGTAACGAGTTCATATTAAAATTCTAGATATACAAAACTTTGATTAAGAGGGAAGAAAATTTCAAATGATAAGAGACTTTTTGAATACGGAAGAATATGAACAAATGTCAACAGTGCAGTAAAAATATGTTCCTGCACTTAAGATGGCTACAGATCAGAAAAAGCCAGACAGTTGAGTGCAAGATTTTGAGAAAGAACGTAACTAAATATAATTACACACACATATCAGATGCTGCAAAAACAATAACATATGAATCATAACGCAAAAATACACTTAAACTAGTATCAACCAGGCGACTTAGCTAACCATAAACTAGATTGGAGTTTGTATACCTGTCTAACACAACTATATGTTTTTATAGATATGTATAATTTATTATTTGTTCTTTATGTAATAAATTATACTTATCTATACCACCATATAGTTGTGTTAGACAGGTATACAAAAACTCCAATCTAGTTTATTATAAACACAACGGAGATGACGAACCTTATGATTAGCTAACCATATCTGTTGTCTGGTATAGAGATTACTGAATTATAACTAATATGGCGCCACGCTTCTGGCAGAAATTTATTAAAGGTTCAGAGAAAACTTTTGCCTCAATAGGCAATGGAGCTGGAAGGAGCAGGGTCCATAAAATATTCGTATATTTCTACCTAACCATAACCATCGTCATCACCATTACATCAACCACTACTCTACATAGTAACGCGTGAATTTCTTATTTTCAAATATAGATTTTAATTAAGTTTAAATATAGGCCCGCTTTCAGCGTCTATTTTCATTAAAAATAAAGGTATTTGTTAAAGTGGTGGATAAAGGCTATGGAGAGCCTCTATAAATAGTACTACTCACAGGTAACAGCAATTCCCCTACTAGAAAAACTATAAAATTTGGTTTTAAATCATTTATACTGCTCCTCAATGAAAGCCTAACTGTTCCCCGCCTTCATTACAAGCTTGATTTTAGGCCCTGCAGGGCAAAACTTCAGTGCAGTGGACGATGTATCAATTATCTGAAAGATACTCCCGTAAAAGCTAATCTCATGTTTCAATGACTTCTCATTTTATACGCTCTTCTTCTCTTTATAACGTGTGCTATAATCCTGGTGTGTCTCAAATGATTTCGACATATATTTATTTTCCCTTCAGACTCCTAGAAAATAATACTATTGTATGTGAAGAATTATTTCCCCTTACATTATATTTAACTAACAGCGAGGCAGCAACTGTCAAAAAATACTCGCTGACTAAGTGTGTATAATAGCAGTCCAGATCTTATAAAGTTCTAGCCGCTAAATAGATTGTTAAAGTATGGTTCTAAACTTCACGCCTCCATTTTCTTCCTTTTACGTTCAACAAAATAATTTCCTTTACAAAGTTACATATTTATGAAACATTTTTACCACCCAACTATCGGGACCGTAGGTTATGGAGCGGTGGTATTGCCCCAACTCACCAATTTGTTCTTCCACCACTCATTTTTCCGATTATAAGACAATGTTAAGCCCCACGTTGGAATTTACTCTAAAAGAGTAATGCTCAAACAAATCTTCATGAAAAAATAAAACGATTGAAAACAATAGCAGAACGACATACAGACACGGACTCCAAAGTTTGGTGACATTATCAGCCTAACATTTTTTGTTTAAGAGAAAGAAATTAGGTGATAAATATACATCATCAAAGAGAAACGTGGGGCAACAAGAAGTGAAAGCAAGGGGCCAAAGAGAAACTCGAAGCTTTGTTAATTAAATATAATTTTAAATGGAAATTAATTTTGGAATAAGAACATAAAATAAAACAACTCAGGACGCTTCGGAGAACATTTTAAGAAAGGTAGAAAATTGCACTAAAATAAACATCGGCACAGAACGCCAGGGTATACGGAAGGAACTTACCAAATTTTTCAGCAAATTAAAGAATATAAACAAATCATATTTATGTCAACACAAGATAAGCAGCATCGAAATAACAATTCGCTAACACGTACACTTTGTTCTAGAGCAAACAAAAAGAGACACGGGGTGATAAGTGACGCCGTTCAAGATACGGGTATGCAAGGGTATGCAAGGGTATGCAAGGGTATGCAAGGCTTACTGGCTTCAGGCTCCTCCATACACACACACACGGAAATAATTTCAACTTATGTGAGTAATCCTTATTACATGTTTAATTCCATGTTAAGATTGATTTATTCCACGAACAATATAGTGTATTGTTAAAATACAAAATATTTAATTAAATTACTTCTTTCTCACACATTTTAGCTGCAGTTTTCTACGGTCATATGAAAGTAGGTTACAGAAATATCAGAAAACATTCCCATACGTGATAAAAATAATGTTGAAAAACAGCATGATTTCCCTCACGTGCTATCTCGATAGAAGAAGCAGTAAAACCTAACACGCTAGCACCTGTATCGGCGTGAGGAGGAACAGTATTATACCCAATTTTTACACTCTCTCTAGGGAAGGTGTGCTTCTGTGACCTAACATCTTGTTTCCTATCCTCTACAACTTATCACGTAAGGAAGGCCATGGAAAAACAACAGAAAGTATGCTGCTGTACTAGTGTAAAGAACGGCAATTAAAATTTCACTTGAGAAATAAAAATTATCTCAGAATTGACCTATACATTCTCCTCCTCCTCCTCGTCCTCCTCCTCCTTACATGGCACTACAGTCCAATTTGGACCTTCGCCTTCTTAATGGACTTCTCCCAGTCAGCTCTGTTTTTGAACTTTCTTTTCAATTTGTAAAATGTATTTATTAACATTCGTTTGTGCACAGTTCCACCAGCTGCTTTCTCGTCTAACCCACACATTAAAACACACAAAATGAGAAAAACACATGCCAGTTTGTTTGATCTGTAAGACAGTTCTCTCGTATAACAAAGGGCGCCGAAAGTCAAGATCTAACAGATTTGGTCAGTGACAGATTTCTCATGTCATTATAGTGAATCGTTACGGGCTGGAAGTTTCAGGGATAGAATCCCGATGGAGGCGAGATTTTCCGCCTCCGTCTAGACGGGCCCTGGGGCCCACCTCATCTCCCGTAAAATGCGTAACCAGTGTCCTAGGTGTGCGTCGTACGACGCACACCTAGCCACTGCTCCACAACACATTCCCACACAATATGATATGCTGCCACAACACCTCGTTTGCAAATACGAATTTAATTGTGAATACTGTAATATAACTTTAGCAAGGAACAAAGCTCTCTGACGATGATCTGACAAGATCGAAACATGTCGGAGTGTTTTAAAAGTGTTTTATGTGAAATTATATGTACATTCGTTGGTTGATAAATTGTTAATTAATTAATTATTAAACAAATGCTAGCTATATAATATGAAATTGGGAATTAGAGATTTTTTTATTAAAGACATGTAGATTTAAAGTACTACTAGAAACTTTACATAAATTGACTGTCTCATTTGCTCTAAAAACATTATAAATTCTTAAAGCACTTTTGTGAACTATTTGCGAACAATAACAATCAAAAAACCACATCCATGGAGACGCTAGCAGTGAATTAAATTCTGGTAACATTTACTGCTAAGTAGTTTATGTACCTTCCAGTCCATTTAAATCTTTCAGATTTGACATAGAAAATACCACAACGTTATGTGACAGCATTAGTGCCAGGCGTCACTACCCTGATGTTTTTAACATACGAAACGTAACGGCAAAAATTTCCTGTTAACACACATTGTGTTTCAAAGGTTTGTATTCGTCCTGGTGAAACTACAGATCAAAGCAGTTAATTCGGTCTACTTACAGACCCATTACGATTGCGGTCAAAGAGGATGCAATTAAGGTAACGTACTTGTTGGTCAGGTTCTGACTAGAGTCCGTCGGAGTCACGTGGTTGTCTCACAGACAACATGCATGCATTCTAAGAGAACTCTGAAAATTCCGAATACCAAATAAATTTGAAATAACAAACCATATTTTCAGTGAATGAAATTTGATCTTGTGACAGTAAATAGACCGCAGCTGCAACCTTACAAGACCACACTATTACATATAAGGTCATATACATCGGATTATAACACACGCGTGTCCAGGCGTCAAACTGCTATAGTAACACTTTGATGGTATGGTTTGAGTTCGTTTCCTAGATATGTCGCACGTTTAACTGGATTTGGTTTTTAAAGTTATTGTTTATGAACTCTGCTGCAGAGTGGTGTGAATTGGCTACCATACCCTTTAACAATGAAGCTGCCAGCACGTAGTCTGAGTGCTCCCAACTGAACACTGTACGGAAGAAGGTGACGTGACAAAATGATTTCTGATTGTGTGTTGAAGAGTGAGACAATTGATTTGCTATCAGAAGTTCTTATTTGTATCAATACCTTCGTATTGACTAACCAGAAGCAAATGTGGTGTGACTGGCAGCCGTCTGATTACAAGAACAGACTCCGAGCGACCTCCAAGTGATGTGGACGTACAAAACTCTGTCACTTGGAAATTATTACTACTTCCGCCTGTCGGGTATAATTTGGAGCAACTGAGACGTAAATTCAGAAACCCACGATTTTTCGTGGTGCTGTAACTACATTCTGCAAACGACACGCAAAGGCAGAAGATAGCAGCTTCTGCCGTATCCGCCTGGTGTAGCATTACAGTAACCATAGTTACATAATCACTCTTGATAGTAAGAAAAACAGACAAATTACGGACTATATTTAGTATATTTCAACCTCTGGGGGAAACGGCAGAGGCATCATCCATAGACTTCTCCAGCTACACTTGGGTCTACCTGTTGTCGTGAATGGGTGTGAATCTTTATGCATAACCATGAGAACAAAACATATTACTTAGCAGACTGAGGGTGCTGGAGAATCAGGTAATAAAGAACTAAAAGTAACAGAAGAGCACCTAATCGAAACTATGTAGGAAATAACAACTGGCTGGTAAACGAAATAAAATTCCAACAATTTCTCTCCAAAATTTTATGTTTTGCATCCTGGCACGACTCTGGGTAAATGACCAACTTGATGCACAATTACGTTTTATAATGCGTTTATTATTATAATCCTCTGCATGTTTCGAGCAACCCTGTGTTCATCATCAGGAGGTCAAATTTTATTAATACAGCATCTGGTACAGTATTCCCTGGAAGTGACAATCCCGATGTGCAGGTTGAGAACTTCCTTCTCAACCTGCAACAGAATTTCTCCCCAGGAAACTGCTGAAGTGAAGTAAGGAAACTTAAGCATTGCACTGGCCTTGTGTAGGCAAGAGGATGGTAACACAATTTTCTGTAGATGACAATATAGGTGAGGCAGGATTACGTCCTCCTCTTCCCCAGACATCCCGCTTTCCTTTGAAGTAAAAATACATTACCACAAACTTCTGCCAGTGTTTCATACCTAACGCCAGATTGTCAGTAACAGTTGTGGGTACTGGCTGAATTCTGTTGCGTTTTGAATAATGCTGACTTCTCTTTGATTCGACTGTCTTCGGTTTTTTATACAAGCTTACGTAAAGGCGTAGGTTATTAAAAATTGTGTAGAAAAAACCTCGAACATGTGTCTTTTTAAATTAATTAGAATATATCCACGAATTGATTAAATAAACGACAAATTCCACTGTAAGTCTAATATGACATTGTTCTTTCCACCTGGCCAATTATATTTGAAAAAAGGAAGATTATATTCCAAGATTGTCTGTCCGTAGCACCTCTAAAATCGTTGATAGAATTGCACAGAAATTAACCTTTTAAGGTTTACTTGTTACGATATGCACCAGTAAGTGTAACACTCTAGAATTTTACGCTTTGACCACACTGTACAGTATTCATGTGTTTTGTGTTTATCTGAATAAACAGCGATTTGCGCCACTTACACCATAAACTAATTGGTTTTTATAACCGAGTTGAAAAGTGTTTACTGCGCGGTACGGACTGCGTCTTTAACCAAAGCAGTCTGAGCTTCATGTGTAAAGGGTTAAATCTAGGCGTTTAAGCATACTTCAATTGTTAAAATCCAGCAGCAATACCTACATAGGATTCTGCCAGTACATGCCTTACTGCGTGAGAGTAATCGGGTGTAAATATCTAAACATTTATCGGAGCGAAAAATGATTCAAACCAACTAAGCAGTCACAATCGTCTTTATTACAGCCACACCTAGGACTACACGTCGTTAGTCCGGAAGGAAAGTGACAAAACTCCATAAATATATAACTGAACATGTGACACTGTTTTCAAGTCACATGGACGTTATTCCGGTCGGAAGAACAGTGACACTAGGCACTCTTCCTGTTAAAACAAGTAACTTTTGGCAGTTTTCGCAGTTTACTCTTTTTACAGAACTCACAAACTGCATTTTTTAAAGAGTGACGCTTTTCTTCCGGACTCACGACATATAAATTCTCTACACTTTATTTCCAAGACCAGGATCCTCTTCCTGAACTTTTTTTATTACTGTCGGAACAGGAGCTAAAGATTCTTTACATAATTATGGAAGTAAACACAGAATATCAGGGGCCTACGTGAAAACATACGCGCCACAACGCACTTTATGTTACAGTCACAACAGCCCACATCACTTATGTTAGCCACAACAGCCCACAGCACTTTTGTTAGCCACAACATCCCACAGCACTTATGGTGCAGTCACAACAGCCCACATCACTTATGTTAGCCACAACATCCCACAGCACTTATGTTAGCCACAACAGCCCACAGTACTTATATTAGCCACAACAGCCCACAGCACTTTTGTTAGCCACAACAGCCCACAGCACTTATGGTGCAGTCACAACAGCCCACATCACTTATGTTAGCCACAACATCCCACAGCACTTATGTTAGCCACA
>Ga0123355_10016837_pt1 | contig 11530 bp, 10 predicted proteins | sample TergutEmb28metaG_3_FD_89872 | JGI IMG/M metagenome (GOLD analysis project Ga0123355, IMG submission 89872) | Embiratermes neotenicus P1 segment gut microbial communities from Petit-Saut dam, French Guiana - Emb289 P1 | ecosystem: Host-associated > Arthropoda: Insects > Digestive system > Gut ...
CACACAGCAATACATACAGGTTATGCCTATTGCTGTGTGTACAGTGCTAGACTCCTGATGATGGACAGAGATACTGTCCGAAACATGTAGAGTCCTATTCCAAAAATAATTTGAGAAATTAGTACTTCTCGTTGGTTTTATTATAAGAAAATACCACGATGCACGGTCCTCAGAATGTCAAATTCGTCAGATACTTCATTAACCATCTAGGCAGCCGCAACATGTCTCCTATCGCTAAATGCTTTGCAGCATCCTTGTTACATAATATTACAAAAGCGCGCCATTCGGTTAAATGGTGCCAACTATAGCGCGGAACTGGAAGCAGATCCACAAATTAGGTCGAAAGGGAGTTTGCACATGTGTAGAAAGTGAAACGACGCGCGATCGATGTGCAAGCTAAGGCCAAGGCCAGCCGTATCTATTCTTACAGTTTATTTACTTATTCTGCGGTCGCACTTTGCTTGCTGCATACAAGCGACTGCGATCTGTTCCCGCCCATACAGTAATCCGATGAGTATTTCCTGCGTGACTGACCCTCGACAGTGTACCATAGTAGTGACTAGACAATTCATTTTAGAGCAGAGAGGGGGGAGGGGGGGAGGGAGGGAATTTGCAAGGCCAACGGGCAACGAGAGGAGCCGTAATACATCAGTCGAATGCCAACAGGAAATCAGTACCGAGCAACGACGCCACACCCGCCAAAAATATCACAAGCGGGGCCACTTCCAGGAAGTGACACTTCACGGTGCGCTTCGTACAGGCAATTTTTCCAGACCGAATGTGTACGTTTAACATTACTCAAGAAATTCCTTTTGTGTAGTTCCTACGAAACAAACTCGAGCTTTGTTTTCCGTAGTTCCTGGGCTTTCTCAGACTCTCCAAACAAGTGCATGCACAGTAACTTCAAATCGGCTACGTCCCCTACCTTCCACATCCTTCACAGTTTGTCACACTCACAGCCCTCTTAACATTGGACACTACACAATATATGCAAATTCGACCCTCGTTGGCCCTTCTCCGTGGATGATGGGAACCTTCAAATTGGCCACGACTATTTTCTTCTACTATATACCGCACCTGTTTTTCACTAACAAGCAGCCCGCGCGTTCAATACAGATGTCGAAACTGTCGAGTCAGTAACGAGTCTTAAGGGCTAATTAGTTTCAGCAGGACTCTTACGGCGCACACAGACAGAGCAACCCCGGACATGCGGGAGCAAGGTTTCCATTGTTTTGTCTCAGACATTTCAGAAGGTGCGTCATCATCAGCAGATAGTGACGTAATTCTTTACGTGACCATTAAGGGCCTCTAAGTTAAACTGTGCAGTTTAACTGTTTAAAAAAAAACTGCGTGTGAATATGGTGGATAAAAACAAGGCTGTCGTTTGCTGTTTGATAACCACATTGGCCATAATGTCATCCGAAAAGAAAGCGTAAAATGTGGAGTAAGAAGAGGTATTTGAAAAGGAATATATCACGCGATGCTCATCTGCTGAATGAATTACTAGAAACGGATGTGCAATGAGATGATGCCATCGTGGTGTCGGCAGGTAAACTGAGGAAACTGTTGGATTCCCTGAGTGAACTGCGCAGTTCTCTATGTGAAAGATGACTGGAAAGGACAGTTCTGAGGCCTGCGCTGTTGCCTGTCAAAACTGCGCAGTTTACTCAGTGTTTCCGTCAGGTGTGACGTCACACAATAAAATCGCTCAGTTTAACTGAAAGTGTATAGGGCGCTTTAGAAAGCTGCTCTTCTACTTATTTTTAACACACTTCAGCATTCGTGCATCGCTCCGTCAGTAAATTCAAAGATACGGGATTAATACTTATCTCTCGAGAAGGCAGAGGGATTGCATGGATAAAACGCCATTATACAGGGTGATCAAAGAGTCTCTGTGCACCCGACTTTTGTATTGTAATCATCAGGTGCACAGAGACTTTTTGATCACCTGTATTAACACGCGAATTTTATTATGAATTAGCTTCATATTTTGGTTTATAAGCAACACTTTTCAAATCTAACTCCAGTTTGCAGTATATTGTGCCTAATGGTCAAGAATTTCAGGAATAAATTTAAACCAAATAAAATTCGCATAAAATATGTAAATCTGTATTTATTTTTATTTGCAATACACTTATTCATGCTCGTGTAAAGTAAACATTCTAGTGTTGCATCAACTTCTAGTGCCGATTAAATTTTTCACAACGAAAGGCGTATTATTCTATACCTTTTGAATCTTTTCTTATGCAATGGGTGGTTTGGCAGTCCATAGGCTGAGGGGATTACATAAATGGCAACGCGAAGACAACGACTTGGCTCGGTGTTTCCTCTATTCATCCCCGCCGCTGCCAGTCCGGCATCTTTCTGAACTTTGTACTTGTTGTGATTAATAAAATGTTAACTCACATCAATTGTTTAGTTCGTAACAGTGTTTCGGCAGCGATCGTCTTCTCAATTAACGGCTCCTAACAGTAGAACTACAGAATGTGCGCGGACCGCGAAATTTTTGAAGTTCAGAAAAGGTCTTCATATTCTGAAAGGCTGATGACAACTGCAAGATACCTAGAACGTGTGGCTGCTTAGACTTTAGAATACTTTACTTTAAGTTCAACCAGAACGAACAAATTGCCATTTAAAATAATATCGAAGTTATGGATTTTTGAAGGAGTTTCTTTTTAAAAACTTCCCATTGGAATTTTAGTGGCCCTTATGTTAATCCGCAGTAACAAACACGAACGATTATAGCAACTTCTGTGAGGAAAATCAGAAGCTGTGCCTTCAACGTGAAAGCATCTCAAGGCCCAAAGAAGGAAAAAGGACGCAATAGAAGGCTCAATCTGCAAACAAGCAAGAAAAAAAGTTACAGGCAATTTATCTACTTGGCGCGGCACGTTTTGCGATTTTCCGCCTAGACTGGTCTTGATAGTCACTTTTAAGAGGGTCTCTCCCCGTCACGGCACGGAGCGTTGGCGGATGTTGACAGAAGGGACGGCTTCCAGATACGAAGTGGAACTTAACTACATATTGTGACGACATATGAATAATTCTATTAATCGGTTTTTGTGATAAACTGTGGCGGAATTTGCAAGCCCTCAAACATGAACTTAGCAGTAAATAAGCAGCCACAGAAGGCAAGCGCATGGGCTGGTCCTCCGACTTGGGGGTTGGACTTCGGCAAAACATTTCCATTAAAAATGTGATAAAAGTCTACTAACTGGCTTGGGATAGGATACGAAAAGGTGTTTTGTGATTGTGATAATGAACTCTATTTTTCACATGAACAGGGAAGCTACTGAGCGGTGGTTTGTTGAACACCGCTCAAGAAAAAAGCTCCAAAACGGAATCAAGAAATTAGCATCACCAAGTGAATTACCTTCGCACAGTCGTGTGAAAATCAACAGGCGTAACGAAGCAAGAATGTTTTAATATTCTTGTGTGTACTTTAAAAGAAGCACTTGTAGTGATTTAGGAATGGCACTTCATGATTACATTTTCAATTTCGATTCAGATGACGACGATAAGGTCAGTTCTAGCAGAAAGCCGAATAATTATCAATTTCATTTATGTGGTTCATTCATTGTACACTAATATAAGATATTTATACAAACAGTTTGATATTTCGGCACGCATGCCGTGTCATCATCAGGCCGTTCGTAAAACACACAAATCAACATTCTTAAAGGACAGCATTCACAAGCCGGAATTTTCATGTGTGCATATAGTTTCCGACTAGGGTAGTGGCATGATAGACCTCACATTCACCATGTTCTTATTCTGTGAGGAGTACGAAAGGGTAAAAACACTTGCTGGCGTAAGTACTGCAAGGTAGGCCAACCAGCGCCTGAACCTCAGAACACCACACCCTCGTTGCATCAAGTGAACGCATAAAGGGGAGATCCTATCTGTCCGTAAGGTTAAGTTTCAGATAACTAATGTAGATGGTAAATGGCGTGTCTACACAGACAGTTGATAGGATTGTGCATTATCCGGACCTCACTGACGGCTTTCCCGTCTTGTTGCACGTCAATGACTCTTTAACTACGATTCAGTACTAATCCATTTCTCGTGTCCTGACAAAGCAAAGACAGTTTTGTGGTGATAAGATAACGGGTTACACCTAAACGTCGAGTGAATAGACAAAATACTTCAACAGTTTGCCACAGCAAAGACCATGTTGCACGTTGACTGTTTCAGGCTGCAGTCTGCCAATAGGCTAAACATGTCTACCGGAAGGTATACTTAATTAAAAAAAAAGTGTCAACTTGTGTTTTACCACACGTTTTCAAATCCCTTTCGCATTACTTATTCGAATTTCACATATCCAGTAAACAAGCAATGTCTTATTTCCCAAACATATGAACCGACGTAGCTGAAATTTGATACTGCGCGATCCTACATATGCAGTCCATATTGGTTCAACTTAACGTCTAAATTGCACGAAACAGCCTGGGTTTGATATCAATACTGACACTGCTTCAACTGCACAGTTCATATCACGACGTATGAGATGATTCATGAATTATGATCGGGTAGACACGAAATGCGATTGTGGTCTTTGTAGGGAGGTACTCAGAAAACCACGACAAACATATTAGGGAAGAAACTGAAACAAGATTCTATCTACAACTACCGAGATTTTGTAATCATCCATTGGAGCAGAGTCATGTATAAACACCATACAACAAACGGTTAAAGGAACGGAAAAGCACAACTTTATTTGTCTTTGTACAATGAAATATCTTTACTTTATTTAACGTAATCCATATGCAGTGCAACACTGATTATACAGTATCTGATAAAACGAACTGCACAATCAACAATAAATAATCATTGCTCACGTTCCTCCTGCCTGTTTCGCCCTCTACAAGGCCCGCTTTAGGGAGATATATACAAAGGCACAAAAGTGCAGCAAATTCTGTCAAAGATGTGCGTGTGTAGTTTATTATTATTATTTAGGGATGCCTGGCAAAGAAACATCGCTGTTCCATCCATATACTATTTGCGCTTATCGTGGCCATGCCTGCAATTTTACATATCAATACAGCATTGTCGTAACTTGCTGAATATAGTAACAACTACTGCTAATACTGTCTACTCGCACGTGTGCGAAAAACGGAGGAATATTGACACACAAGCATATTCTCTCGGCTGGTTTGTCAAATGCTTTCGTTTGTACTCAGTGCCATCTCTGGGTAGGCTTTGTGAATAACGCTAGGATGTTTTTAGCTTCAACCGCATTCTATCGGTTTGTTCGTCAAATGCATTTGTTCATGGCTGCATGGCCCATAGTTAAAACTCTCAGTTCGAAACGCTATCACTTTAGCATTTACCAACAAATGCCACGAAATCGTACGATATGATCCAGTGCTCGAAAGGACCTGTCTAGGAACTAAACAATTTAAAGAAATCTTGATAGAAGACATACTGTCGTGCTTGAAATTATCATTGCTCATTCAAATTCGTTCTGACACTTTGAATATTTTGTGGGCCAGGTAGCTCAGTCGGTATAGGGATTGACTACGGGCTGGACGGTCCGGGATAGAATCCGGGTGGGGACGAGATTTTCCGCCCGTGTGGCCCACCCAGCCTCCTGCAAAATGGGTACCGGGCCTTTCACGGGGGTAAAGTGCGGCCAGGGCGTGCTGCTGACCACTCACCCCCTTCTAGTGCCGCGGTCATGAAAGAGTACAGCTATAACTCTACCCACCCTCTGGGCCACACCGGGCCTGTAACGGGATCACTTTACCTTTGAATATTTTAACTATATTGATAATATTTTGGTTTAGTTGGTCAGTATATACTTGATTCATTTTGAGCATATTACTTTATTTATAAAATTAAACAATGGTGTCACGTTTTATATCTATATAATCTACATCTAAACTACCAATTAATTCTCAGCGTGTTAATGACATTGATCTTTATATTTATATATACAAAACCACAAACGGAAAAATGAAAATAAGACATTGATATTTGTTTTATTTACTAACCAATACTGTAATTGTCAATTGGACAATGTATAATGCATTATATAGCTAATATTGTAAGTCTTGACAAATTCCACATCTAGTGGTGTCTCTAACCAAAAACGGATCAATGGATCATGAACAAACTGAACTAAACTGAACATTTGTGAGCGTTCGCTATTACCCAATAAATACAGTTATATCTGATTTTTTTCTTTTACTGATCAATACTTGGAAAATGCAATTACAACATAAATACTGTTTTACAATTTAAATGCCAAGGCTTAGTAACAGCAGGCTATGTCGAACTAATGACCGTGGGTCACTACTCACCCTCTGGCCATCGCACAACATCAGGACTGGTCTTAAGAAAAATTTTTCCTCCCACAAACAACGCTTTTGGTGGTCACCTCGCCCTACACACCAGTCATACTAGATAAAAAATGTGTATGTTGAGTGATGACTCATCAAAACAACAACTATGATGAAGTCAACAACATGACCAATAATTTACTCCAATGAGTTTTATGCCCTTTGGATTTTTTTTTGCACTGTGACACGAAAGCAATGATAAACTGTATGACTGGCAGACATGATGGTAAAGGATGTATCTTCTTTCTTTTCGATGAATTACATTTCTAATAACACATGAACCCTTAAAAACCTACCATACTAGATTCTGCCACATTTTACAATAAATGACTTATGGGATACTGATGATTCTTACCTCTCATGTACTGACAATTCTCAACTCTCATCTTACTGGAGGACTGTGTACTCACTTTTTAATTATTTTTAAAACAAACAATACAAAAATTAATGAATCACTGACTCAAGTTTGAAGTACCTCCTTCTCTTCTGATCATCGGAAAGGAATTGGGCATTCAAGAACAACCTCTTATAGATGCCTAATCTGTAAGTAAATAAATGCTGCAAAATGTTGATACTAATTGCACAAAAAGACAGACTTGCTTGGAAAACTTTATGACCACAAAAATTTCAGAGGCAATATAATATTAGAAGTTTCCTAAATCACAGTTTACTTAATGATCTAAAATACATTTCATGTACAAAACGTACCCACAATATAGAAACTGAAAGCTTGTGCAGTTCACTCTAAACTGTGTATCACACATTAGTGAACTTTGAACATCAGAACTGTCCCTTCCATCACACCAACACACAACAATTCACCTCCTTTTTGTCACAAGTAACTTTATTAACTCACGGTCCTTTTGCCACATGAATCCAAATTAATATGGACGAGGTGGTCCTGAAATGCCAAGAAAAAAGTCAGCTATGGATCAAAACATATAGGTTTATAGCAAAATCAATTCCACAAAAAGCACAGATCAAAACTCATGATTCCCATGCAGTCTTTTATGATGTACACCTGAAGCAATCAGGAGAAAGAGCTGTGTAGAAATGTCACAGATATAACAGTAACTGGAAGAGAATATCAACTATGACAAAATACTTGCAATGTATTTATAAGATACACTGATGACAGGTGTGATTTATGAGCATGAAAACTGCAACTAGAGATAATGAGTTCAATAAACTAAGCAATACATTTAAAGTTCACTAACTGAATAAATTTGAAAAGAAAATACAACACACATGATAAGTGCACCAGAGTATAAACTAGCAGTTCTCAGTATACTACTATATGACAGCATGTGACATGTTACTGCTAAATGGAACAACCTCACAAGCTAAACTACCAGTGATATAACAAAAAATAATGAATAATACACCAGTGTCCAAAAGAGCAAGACAAGAAAAAGTCCTTAAATATTACTATGCCCCATCCACTTATTGCAATAAATATGTATAAAGGAAATAAATATATTCAAAGGAACAAAGTAAGATTTACATTTAGAGTAAACAACAAAACAAACATGCACAAGCATAAGCATGAGCATTTACTCCTACATCCATAAATTAAATTACAGGTCAAACAGCATGAAAGAATTCAAATCTAAACACAAAGGACATGTACACAGATATGCCACAATACAGCATATGTACACAGATATGCCGCAACACAGCACATGTACACAGATATGCCGCAACACAGCACATGTACACAGATATGCCACAAGACAGCACATGTACACAGATATGCCGCAACACAGCACATGTACACAGACATGCCGCAACACAGCACATGTACACAGATATGCCACAATACAGCACATGTACACAGATATGCTGCAACACAGCACATGTACACAGATATGCCACAACACAGCACATGTACACAGATATGCCACAATACAGCACATGTACACAGATATGCCGCAACACAGCACATGTACACAGATATGCCACAATACAGCATTGGACCCAGCTCTCACAAAACAGAAAAATGAATTTGAGGTTCTCATGGCACTGACCGTGAAGTCTTGGGGGACATGACGCCATGTACTGTGGTAAAAGTGTGGTGATATTTCACACATTTCACTACCTGCACCATCTACCCTAATGGTGTAGGTTGCCAGATCACATGAACTTTCACGACACTTCTATCACACTACACAAAATCACATTATAGGCAGAAACCAGTATGAAAATACTGAGGTATGACACTATCATCAGGTCAGTTGCCCTCAGGCATGCAGGACAGACTTTTTCTACAATGGGTTCTGCTACAGCACAGTTAGAACAGTAAAAATAATTTAAAATCACTAACAGAAAAACCACAGTATTTATGAATGACAGAAATCCTAATATCAACCCTATACTTCAATCCAGTTATCAAAATCATCACAAAAATACATATTTTGGAATTGTTAGATGACATGCATCAGACTTTTTTTTAAAAAGGATCTTCATTTCACCATTCCAACATTTACCATCAATGCAGCAGTGAAATTCGCATTTTGAGACAGCCAGAACCCAACATGGTACCTGAACACTCTGTAACCCTCACCTATACAGGTAATCACTGGCAAAACCAAGTTCTGTTCACAACAGTAAATGGCAGCAGACACACACACACAAAACATCCATACAGCAATACACACTGCTGGACAGTAGCAACTACACTGCTTTATTTACCAGGGCAATTAATACAAAAGTGTTTGGCACATGGAAGGAATCCAACTGCAATAAAACTAGTAAGTGGAAGTATTCATTTGAACAGTGGTCTTCCAGGGGACTTAGGAACAAAATCTGACAAGCTAAACTTGGTGGAGGTCCTTTTCAATATGGTGAAGATGTATTTGCCCTCACTTTTCAAGACAATTTCCAAATATATAAGATGTAACTGCATATGCACTGAGCAAAAGTGCAGGCATATCACAGGTAAGACCAAAGTACATTACTGATAACAGCTACACATGCCATGTGTAACTCCATCAGTCAGTAACTTCACATTACTGATCACACCCTTATATACACACAATACTACAGGAAGGTCTTCTTTCATGCCAGGATTACATTCCAAAAAAACGTTGCAAACTGAAGTTGAGCAAATTGAACATAAAATTCCCATTTCAAACAGCGTATTTCATGGAAGATAGGGGAATGACCTCATCCTACATAGCATATGACTAAACTACTAGAGGACATACGAAACTCTAGGGTATATCTGAACTGTATACACAGTATATATACATTTCAATACATTATACATACATTTCTGTATAATATATTTATTTATTATGCAATAAAAATGTAATAGACATTCATTGTTTTTGGTACAGTTCATTTCCACATGACTGTGGTACTTGCTACACAAACAAGCACTCCCTATTTCACATTGCTGGCATTTAACACTTATCACATTTTTAAATTGTATCAGCACTATCACGATTTGTACGTGTGTTACTATCAGCAAGTCTAACATTATGGTGTATGTCAACAATTTGTTCACCTATTTCAAATTAACTTATTAGGTCTAATATTTCTTCAATACCGATCGTCTTTCGACAATTTTTCAGTTGGATTGCACTATGTGATCCAAACATGTGATGGCGTGACAGTGACATCATTTCTGCTAGCCTCATACAGTAGATAAGTGCATCAATGGATTGTCTACACATTGTGTTAAACCAAAAACTACTGTGTAAATTTGGAAGTGGCATAAATTTTCAAGTTGCATTAAAGCAAAATGGCACAGAAAGATATCAAGTAAAATGAGACCTACTGGTAAAGTAATTCAAGAAAGTGTTTTTATCTTCTGCAGTGTGTTCTCAACTGTTTCATTTTCTCTCTAAACGCAACTGTAGTACAAAGAAAACAATTTAACAAGTATATAAGGCAGCATGTGCTTAGATTAGTCTGACAGCTTTCCATGGTTACTCCCACAGTAAGAAAATGTGCATCCTGGAAAGGTAACTGGATGAAAAAACAAACAACCACTAATTCACTCCAATTCCCACCACCAAGGGTGACAAATTCCTGATAAGAAACTTTCAGTCCTCCTTTCTGAAATATGTAAAATAGCTTTTTGGCAGTGCAAAAACCTCATGCTTCAGCTTTTGACACCAGCATCTATAATGGGTCTTAATTCAACACTATAACAGAGCATGTGTTAGAAGAGGCAACATTTGATCAAACAAATATAAATAAAGATATACAAGCAATATAAATATATATAAGACATCTGCACAGACATGCTTTGTTACCAGACAACTGTAATAAAGTAAAGTTGACAGCAACTGACTAACACAATGTACTGTTCCTGATATTACTGTAGAAAAATATGCATATGTTGAAGACACTTGAATTGTCATCCTCAATGCTGTACTTACCTGCATAATTTATGCACACTAAATTCTACACAGAAAATTTCACAAAAACACTACACAGTGTATCTCTTGTCCCATACTTTTTGGTTATATAGATATGAAAATAAGTATTCATGTAAACTGTCCCTCTGCTTACTGCCTGTTCCCTGACTTCTACACAGTGCAAGTACGTTATAACAAGAGTTTGTAACAGCATGAAAAACTGTCATTATACAGAAAACTTGTCATTGCCACTTTTGTGTTTGGCAACATTAACATCGAGTCAAAATCAAAGAGTATATCTGAATAAATATCTAATAATATGTAATCAAATTAAATTGGCTTCTGGTATCTCCTATCTTAAATCACATACACAATATCAAGCCCCTGACATACATACCTCCTCTCATCATACCAGGTGGTGGTGGCCCTCTCATTCCTGACGGGCCCATTGGACCTGCACGACCCATTGGCATACCTGGTGGCATACCTATCACACAAATAATATTTTTGTATTCATATACAATACATATCAACTTGTACTATGAAACTTAGGATACGATGGAGGGTTTAATCTCGTATTTCATGTCACAATCTCAAGACATCTTTTAACACAGTATCAGAAACCATCAGTCTATGTAAAATATTATATTAAAAAAAATTATAATAAAAATGCTGGTATTCCAAAGCTTATTAAAAAATACAGTTGGTTATCTTGAGGGGGGGGGGGGGGGGGAAATTTAATTTAATTAATAAGGGGTTTTGTTAAATAAAAAGGTGTTCCACGGTGAGGGGGGGTGGTTTTTTTTTTTTTTTTGTTTTCCC
>Ga0123355_10016838_pt1 | contig 11530 bp, 7 predicted proteins | sample TergutEmb28metaG_3_FD_89872 | JGI IMG/M metagenome (GOLD analysis project Ga0123355, IMG submission 89872) | Embiratermes neotenicus P1 segment gut microbial communities from Petit-Saut dam, French Guiana - Emb289 P1 | ecosystem: Host-associated > Arthropoda: Insects > Digestive system > Gut ...
GTTATCGCCCTTGGAAGAATCTACAGATTCGCCAATTGAGATAAATCTCACACCAAACTTGGGGAAGATGTATTCCATGAAAATCCCCATATAGTTTCTTTCTCTACCCAGACGAGAAAGGTCTTTGACAATAACTGTACCTATTTGACCACTTTCAACCATAGCCATCATTTGTTGAAAGCCTGGGCGTTTATGGAAGTCTACACCTGTCCAGCCATCATCAATAAATTCCATTATGTTTGCTAGACCGTTTTTTTCGGCGTAGCGTATTCCAATGGCTCTTTGATTTGCGATACTGTCTGATTCATCTGTATTTTTGTCATCAGATGATAATCTTAAATATAACGCCGTGATACGTTGGCTTTTTGCTCCAAGGGTTACAGGGTTGCTGATGTTACTAATATTCGTAGCTTGCATAGACCCAAGCGTTCCAACACTTGCAGTCTGCAAATTAAAATCTTTCATTGTCTGTAGGCTCATAATCCTATCCTCCCAAGATTGCCTACAGCCAAACTTTCTTTCGGTATGATACCATTATAGCGCATCTCGGCTGAGTTTTCTACCTCTTTCTCCATAAGATTATATAATTTTTCGGATGCGGTTTTGCCTGTTGGTTTGAAGAAGCTATTTATGATGTATGTGGCGTTGCCTATGGTGATTTCTATTGTTGGTATAGTGGGTATGGATTGTGGGGTGTTTGAATCATCAACATCAAAATCACTCGCAAATAAATCTTTTTCGCACAAATCACTTACAATTGCTGTTGCAGCTAATGTTTTGTCTTTTCTCAAGAATCAAATCCTTTCGTAGCGTCCATCTACCAAAGAAATTTTGTTTATGACAACCACAATAATTATGCAATCAACCATACCAAAACAGCTTTATAGGTTTCTTTCGGATTTATGATAGTTACGCTATGCCCGTGTATTTATCGTGACTGACACTATATTTTGCACTTGTGCTTTATATTTGAATGTTTAGAGTCACGACAAGGCAATAAAAAAGCCACTACCTTTTTGAAAAATGGGTAATGGCTGTTATAATTGTTGGAGTAAAGATGTTTCGGTTATTGGTGTATGCTGTGGCAGTTTGTCGATTTGGTTATTCATGTTCATAGACTGCCCAATTTGTGCAATAGTTTCTTTAAGTGCGGTAGGTAGTTGATTTTGCTCCTTAGTACGCTTCCCCATAGATTCATAAATTCGTAGAAAATGCGCTCTGTCTGCCATGCTATTCTCGCTCATACACAAATCACGCCAGCCCATGCGCTGCACTACTTGACGTACTGGCTCTCGTAATGAAGCCATGCCCTCTGTTGGGTTGTAGTAGCCATAATTGCGTATAGCTTGGATAACCTCGCTCCATGCTTCGCCTGCGTCTGGTAGGTTAGGATTTTGCACGGCTGATATGGATTCTCGCATTTCTGCTATTGTGGGTAGAAACTTGCTTGTGGCAATAAGTCGTTGCAATGCTATAGTTGCCACCTCGCAAGTAATGTCAGATAACATAAGTGTCCAAGTTTCCGCACATATCTGTAATGCTTCGGTGGTCATGTCGGCGTAGAATCGTGGGTAGTTTGCTTGTAGGATGGCTAATAAGCCTAATACATCTCTTTTTGTCATAATTGATGTCCCTCCTTGGGGATTAAATTTGGTTGTTGTACTGCTGATATTGTTGTGGCTGATGTTGTTGCGGTTGTTCTTGCCCATCCAACTCTTTATACAAATCAAAAAAGGAACTCCCCTTCTTTTGAGAATCCCTTTGCATGGCGTGTGTTTTTGCTTTATCCCATACAATGCCTTGATAATTGCTTGCCATACTTTCTTCAATGGCATGAATAACAGCATTATCGCCGTAGATTTGGGCGTTTTTCTGAATCTGGTGTAATAAGCTGCTTTGACCGCTTGGCTTATATGCTTGGCGTTTTTCGGCTTTGTAAGTTAGCCAATTATCTACGGCTTGGTTTAATGCCATACTAAAGCCGTAGTCGTTTATAACTGCTCCTTTATCAGCCTGTATGGTTTTAGAGTGAATATCTTGATTAGATTGGCTTTTAGGTTCGTTATATTTGTTATGATTGTCATAAAAAGATTGATAAGATTCCTGTGGGGGCTTATCCTCAACCGCCGAAGGCGGTGTGGGTTTATTCTCCTCATTATTTTCATTCTTTAAGTTCTTATCATTCTTGTTTGTTGTTATTTGATTGTTGTTCGCTTGTGGATGGTTTGTTATTTGTTTGTTGCTTTGCGTGTTATTTGGCTTGTTAGCGTTCTCATCTTCACCTTGATAAAACGCCCAATTTACAACTGTCACAATAGTATATTTGTTTGTTGTTTCGGTTGTTATTTCGCCTGTTGATTTTAGTTTATTAAAGGCAGTTCTCACTTGCTGAAAAGATAATCCTGTTTTTTGAGATAGCTTTTCAATAGATGTTATGTGTTGCCCTGCTAAAACCTCCATGCCTTGCCATCTGCCATCTTTGTGATTGGCCGATAGCATGAGGGTTGCGAAAATGTGAAAGACGTTGGGATTTGTGAACCACTCCCATAGTAGAGTTTTGCGGTAGAATTTTATCCAGCCGTCACCGCCTTTGATTGTATTAGGTGGCGACATTGCTGATGGTGTGTTTCTGGTCTTGTTCATGTACCACTTTCTTTCTTCGCCCATGTTGGAGCATAATAAAAACCACCAACCGCCGTTTAAAAAAATAGTAGCGACGATGGTTCTGGTTGATGATTTAATATGCCGACTCATTTCGTGTTTGGTTGGCAGGAAACATCCTTCATAGGATGTTCAATGGTGGAGATGTAACTTGGGAAGATACCTCCATACTTCTCCACATTTTAATCATAGCACAGCAAAAACAGGAAATCAATTGACTTTTTTGGGGCGAAATTAGCCTTTTTAAGGGGTGTTTTTAGCCTAGACTGATTCAGATTTAGCCTAAAACGAGTGAAAACTAGCCTAATTTTCTTTGGAATTAGCCTAGCCAATGCCAACAAAGCCTGTGCTTATCAGGGTTTTGCAAAATCTCTTCCCCGTTGTTCCCTAGTCTATATTATAACACAGCCAAAACGAGAAAAAATTAGACAGTTTAGGGCAAATTTTAGACAAATCGGAGCAAAAATTAGACATCATTCATTTGTGAGCAGAAACAGTGGAAATTCAAATAAAAATCTAATCACGAAAAAATTTTCGATTAGCTATTCAAATCCCACCAAGGTATGTTATAATTATCCTGTAAAACCAAAACTTCTACGGCAACCGAGCCGTTTATTATGATTTATGAATTTACCATAAGCAGGTGATAAAAATGCAAATGCGTCTTACTTGGGATGAGATACAATCCAGCGCAACGGCCTTTTCCAAGCGTTGGAAGGATAACGAAGAAGCACAAGCGCAATCATTTTTGACTGATTTTTTGCGTGTGTTCGGCATTGATGACCCCGAAGATATAGGGGATTTTGAATATAAAGTACCTCTTATAAGTGGTAGGACAGGCTATATTGATTATGTATGGAAATCGAAAATAGCCATTGAGATGAAAAGCCGTGGTAAGAATCTGGATGAAGCATACCATCAGCTACAGACTTACATGCAAAGCCTACCGCCAGAGGACATTCCTGACCTGTGGTTAGTGTCAGACTTTGAGAACATGCGATTATATCGCCGTTCGGCTAACCAGATAACAAACTTCAAAACCAAAGACCTTCGCAAACACATAAGGCTTTTTGCTGATATAGCAGGCTATGAAACAGAGCGAGTATCAGAGGATAAAATTCAAGTCAACGTAAAAGCTGCCGAAAAAATGGCGAAACTCCATAATGGTTTAAAATCCTTTGGTTATGAGGGGCATAACTTGGGGGTGTACTTAGTACGCCTTCTTTTTTGCATGTTTGCAGATGATACTGGCATTTTCACAAAGGACAGTTTCTACAACTACATAGAACAGTCCAAAGAGGACGGTAGTGACTTATCATTCCGAATTTTCAACCTATTTGATATTCTAAACACAGACGCAACCACAAGAGCAAAACGCCCACACCTTGCCGAAACCTACAACCTATTTCGCTATATCAACGGAGCATTATTTAAAAACCCACTACCACCCGCCGACTTTGATTCTAAAATGCGTGGTATATTGCTTGATTGCATTAACTTTGATTGGGCCCAAATAAGCCCTGCTATTTTTGGTGCAATGTTTCAAGGGGTTATGGACGAGAAACAAAGGCGCGAGATGGGAGCGCATTATACAAGCGAAGAAAACATCATCAAGCTGATAAACCCTTTATTTATGGATGAGTTATGGGCAGAGTTTGACCGTGTTAAGACTAACGAAAAAGCCTTGGATAACTTCCATAATAAACTAGCAACCCTAAAATTCCTAGACCCTGCTTGTGGCTGTGGCAATTTTCTGATTATTACATACAGAGAATTGCGAGCATTGGAGCTTGAAATCTTACAAATGAAGAACGCTACTAATCAACTAATCCTTGATATATCCGAATTACTCAAAGTTAATGTAGAGCAATTTTATGGCATTGAGTACGAGAACTTCCCATGCCAGATAGCCCAAGTGGGTATGTGGCTTATTGACCATCAAATGAATTTGCGCGTTAGTGATGAGTTTGGGATTTATCACGCTAGATTGCCACTTACGCAGAGTGCTACTATTGTGCATGGTAATGCCTTGCGGATGGATTGGGCTGATATAGTGCCAAGAAATGAGTTGTCTTATATTTTGGGCAATCCGCCGTTTTTGGGCTATTCAAACCAAAATGCAGAGCAAAAAGCCGATATGCTATCAGTTTATTTAGACAACAAAGCAAAACCCTTCAAGACCGCAGGAAAGATTGATTATGTAGCCGCATGGTACTACAAAGCTGCCCAATATATGCAGTACACCCAAATCCGCACAGCCTTTGTTTCCACAAATTCTATAACACAGGGTGAACAAGTATCTGCCGTATGGAAACCATTATTTGATATATTTGGTATTCACATTGATTTTGCTTATCGCACTTTCAAATGGGCTAATGAAGCCAAGGGTAAAGCGGCTGTGCATTGTGTTATTGTTGGGTTTAGTGCCAAACGTGGTGTAGATAAGGTTATTTATGATGGGGACAATAAAACTGTTGCAAAAAATATTAGCCCGTATCTTATAGATGCGCCAAGTATCTTTTTAGAGAGCAGAAACAAGCCAATAAGTGAATCGCCAGCACTTGTATACGGCAATAAACCAACAGATGGCGGATTCCTTTTTCTAAGCGTAGACGAATATGTTGATTTTATAGAAAAAGAACCATTATCACAAAAATACATCAAACGCATTTACGGAGCAACTGAATTTATTAACAATGTAAATCGCTACTGTATATGGCTCGTTGGTGCTAATCCAGCCGATTTGCGTAAAATGCCACTCGTAATGGAACGGGTTGAGGGAGTTCGCCAATTTAGGTTAGCAAGCACCAAAAAAGCTACACAAAATAGCGCAGACACCCCCACACTGTTTCAAGAAATACGGCATAATGATAGTGATTATATCATAATCCCTCGTCATTCATCCGAAAATCGAAGATATATCCCCTTTGGTTTTGTATCTTCCGATATTATTGTTAATGATGCCGTTTTTATGATACCAAACGCCACACTATACCACTTTGGTATTTTAACCTCAAATGTTCACATGGCATGGATAAGGGCAGTATGTGGCAGATTAAAAAGTGATTATCGCTACTCAAAAGATATTGTTTACAATAATTTCCCATGGCCAAATGCCAACGAAAAGCAGCAATCAGACATTGAAAAACTAGCGCAAACGATACTAGATGCAAGAGCCAACTACCCCACATCATCACTCGCCGACCTCTACGACCCGCTAACCATGCCGCCAGATTTGCTAAAAGCGCATCGTGCCTTGGATTTTGCCGTGATGAAGTTATATGGATTCCCAGTAAAAAAGGATTTCACAGAAGCCAATTGCGTGGCAGCTTTGATGGGGAAGTATCAAAATATAGTGATAGGAGAGGTCAAATGATTTTTTCAGAGATAACCATTAAGAATTTTAGAAATTTTGACAATATTACTATTAATCTAGGAAACAAGAATGTATTTTTTGGAATGAATGATATTGGCAAAACGAATTTTCTTTACGCTATAAGATATTTGTTTGACCGTGAGATGCGTAAACGCGACTTAGTAGATTCTGATTACTGCAAACGCAATACTTCTCTCCCTATTGAAATAACAATCTCTATAGATATTACTGAAGATGATATCGACACCCAAAAGCTCCGTGCCAAATTAAAAGGGTGTATAGGTAGTGACGATGATATGCTTTTTATCACTCTAGTAGCAGAATACAACGAACAAGAGAACTGTGGAATTATTCGACTTATGTGGGGTAGCAAGAAAAACGAACTTGTCGAGATGAAAGCGACTAGCGGTGGCTTTTTTGACATTGATTCAGTTTTTCAAGTTTATTATATTGATTCCTATGTAGATTTGAATAAGCTATTCAAAAAGAACATCAATACACTCGTCAAAAAAGATGAAGCAAGCGTAGACGAGGATAAACATGCAGAGTTATCAATACAAACAAAGGTTGAAGAAATAAATAACGAAATATCCAAACTATCAGGTGTGAGGAATTTTGAAAGTAAACTAACCCCTTCGTATAGGAAGATGCGGGATGAAGAAGTCGCTATAACAATTAAATCCGATTTTTCTATAAGCCACTTGTATTCCAATATCGTTCCTTATATACATAAGGATGGCGAAACAAACGAATACCCAACGCAGGGCGAGGGAAGAAAGAAACTTGTAGCATATTCTGTTTTCAACATACTTTCAGAAAATACATCCGATAAAAAAATCAATCTATTTTTGATAGAAGAACCTGAAACCCACTTGCATAGGTCGATGCAATCGGCTCTTTCTCACTTTCTTTTCAACCCAGAGGCGAATCAAAATATGTTGAACTATCTCTTTATCTCAACACATTCGCCATTTATATTAAGTGATATGGATGATGTTAATCTCGTTCGTATTTATAATAACGATAAGGTTGTTAGTGAAAGTGAATTTTACACAGTTCCCAAAGAATGGAGAAGTGCAAAGAAAAAATTGAACCGTTCGTTAAGTGAAGCAATCTTTGCAGACGTGGTGCTTTTGGTGGAAGGGGAATCCGAGAGCCTTTTGTTTGAACGTGTGTTATCGCAGAATGACCCCTATTATGAATCTAGGGGAATTTATATAATTTCAGTTGAGGGTATTGGGTTTAAGTCATATATAAGAGTGTTATCGAAACTAGGTATTAAAATTATTGTAAAAACCGATAATGATATTACAAAAAAGCCTAATAGAAAAAAAGATGGAGATGAAGCAAAGCCCTCAGAATATCAAACACTTGGGTTTTCAAGGATAAATGCTTTGATAAAAATGATTGATATAAATGAAGAAAATCTGTTGCCCCTTAAAACTTCGTTATCAGAATCCGAATCTACAGTGGCGGCAAGAAAAAAGAGATATGAAGATAACAAAGAACTACTGGATAGGATTCGACTAAAACATAACATATATTTATCATGTAGTGGACTAGAAGAAGATTTGTATGATTGTTTGGGTACTCGTCTCGACGCACTGATAGGAGAAGACCCCGTAAAGGTTCTTAAATCATCAAAGCAGCATAAAATGGTAGAGTTGATTGGCAAGCTAGAGGACGAAGATTGTAGAAAAATATTTGACCATTATAACTTTGCTTGCTTGAAGGCGGTGCAAATTTGAGAATAGTTAAAACTGATAATGGCGAGATGATTATTAATGGCATACGTCTCTCCCCTAAGCAATCAGAAATTGTAAAATATGACGGAAATATTGTGGTTAGTGCGAGTGCGGGGACTGGAAAAACCCGAACAATGGTTTCAAAGATTGTTTATGATTTGGAACGAAACAAAACACATAAAGTCATAGCTGCAATAACATTCACAATCAAGGCAACAGAAGAAATTCGCGAACGCCTTGTTCTTAATGTTGCACTAAACTTTATCGGAACAAATAACACCTTTGCAATAGAGGAGATTATTAAGCCTTTTATGAAAGATGTATATGGGGATGAATATAATATTGATTTTGATACTGACTACACCAATAAAGATTATAAATTTGATAATTTCGATGATGGAATAACACTAATGAAGGATAATGAAACGATATATTCATATTGCACTCTTAGAAATTGTAAACGACACAATAGAGATTGCTCTGCTCAAAAAAAGAATTTTGTTTTTGAGCTGGCCTTAGATATCGTTAAAAGGTCAAAGGCTTGCAGATTATTTCTGAAAGCGAAGTATTTCAGCATCTATATTGATGAGTACCAAGATTGTGATAATGAGATGCACAATTTTTTCATGTATCTATGTTCAGAATTAGGTATTAGCACTTTTATTGTTGGTGACAGCAAGCAATCAATATATAGGTGGCGTGGAGCAAAGCCTGAACTCTTTACAGATGTAGTAAATAATTCTACATTTAAGCATTTTATTTTGACTGAAAATCATCGCTCCAGTATCAACATTCAAAATTATTCTAATTTGCTGTTTGCTAACACGTCAGGGCTTTACAAGAAGTCCAAAAACGAGGGAGACATACTTGTTGTCAAGAATACTATTAATTGGGCAACAATTGTTGTGGATTTGATTGATAAAGAAAAGTCTACTGGCTTATTAAGGGCAGCAAATGAATTTACTAAAAATCAAAAAGGTGGTGCAAAAGATGGGGCTGAGTTACTAAAGCAAAGTGGTATCAATTTTGTGTATATACCAGAAGCACCTATAGAACAAATCACAACATCATCAGCGTGGTTGTATATGGCTATGGCACGATACATTATGTTGGATGGCTATTCTGTATATCATTTTGTTGAGGAAGTTCCAGTCGAAGGTGCTATAGATAAAAAGGCGATAAACACAGTCAAAAAATATTTAACTCAGGTTAAAAATAACAGAACGGATGAGCCTAAATTCACAGAAGCATTCAAATTGTTATCTATCTTCTTTAACTGTGGTGCAGTAGATGAATCGCATGTTGCAAAATTGTTTGAAACAATCAGCGATTCACAATATGTAGCATCCATAAGTGAAGATTTACCAACACATTCAGCTATGACTCTGTACAAATCGAAAGGACTTGAATTTGACCAAACAATCATATTTTTTGAAGATTACGCACACTCTAAGAAGGTCAACCCTGAACACATCAATAATCATTATGTTGCTTGTACAAGAGCAAAATCAAAATTAATAATTGTGTCTACTGGGCATGAAGATTCAAAAGCATTTATAGCAGAACTCAAAAAATTAATGTCGGATGTCAACTTTGGCGACTTACTAACGAAAGTTCCTTAAACTTAGTCTTGAGTTGATTTTTTGCTTAAACCCACATTAACCACTCCCCAAAAGCCATAACACATATACACGCAAGCAATGTATGCGGATATCCACATACGCTTGCAAGGGGATTTCCCCTTGACCCCTTTTGTAAAAATGCTCCACTTTCGTATTGCATTTTCACAAATCAGAAAAATCTGTTTTGCAATTTTTTTTCTGTTAAGCGTTCTGCTGCTATAAGGATAATCCCGAAATACAATCGTAGATTTGGATTCGTTTTACAATTTGATATTGCTGGAATTTCATCTTGCTGGATTTCAGCACAAAAAAAGAAACATCCACGACTTTTTGTGAATGTTTCTTTTTGCCTATGTGACGCAAATGTTTTTTGGTTGTCTGCGGACTTAGTACGATTTATATAATTGTTTTTACTTTTAACTATAAATCAAATCTTCATATATCGTTTCATGCACCCAACCCATGCCATAGGGTCTTGTGCTTTATCCTTTTCAGTTACACGGTTAGCGGGGTCTTTGCGAATAGCAGTCATCATAGAGTGTTTACGATTTTCAGCTTGTTCTTGAATTTCAAGGCAATGTTTGTGCAGTCCAATCGTGCCAAACTGTGCTACTACAAATGGCTTTTGCTCTTTGAGGTAATCCATTCGTGCCATGCCCCAACGACGTAAGGGTTTTAATGGCTCGTCCATGATGATATTGGGGAATAGGCATATGGTGGTAGGGTCGTTTATGTCGTTAAGACCAACTGTGTACCATAGTCCATCAAATACCCACTTGTTATAAACCATATCCCCAACCTTTGCGACTTCCATCAGCTGGTCAAATTCCTCTTGTGTCTGCGGTTCATAACAAACTGTTTCGCTTGTGGCTACTGGAATGTACTCTTTGCTCATTTCTCCACACCTTTCGATTTTTGATTATTCTTTCCCGAGATAATTATAGCGCGCCAGCCAGCCTAAGCTCAAGGCCAAATTTTAATTTTTTCGTCTTAATGTTAAAGAATATCAGATGCCTGTATTTCTTTAACATTAAGCAATTGCTCTGCCGCTACTTTGCCTTTTTCGGCCAATCCCCAGTTCTTCATTTTATAAAGATAATATCTTCTTACGTCTATAAGCCCCTTATCTTCCATGTTGTTAATTGCTCTATGTACCGTCACATGGGCTTTATTGTATTCCTTCAAATTCTGTTGATTATCTTTGTATTTTGGGGATAAGTTATAATAATGCTCATAAATCCACGGTTCAAAATACCTGTATGTCAGCCTGTGATTAGCCCATACGGCATCTCCTCTAACAGATAGTTTATGATAAAAGCTATTTGCCGTACCAACCACACTCGAATCATGCAGTATCTCAGCTTATATGTCTGCACCAGAATCCATTTTTGAAGTTTGCTTAATCGCTCTTTTGCCATATCCGACCTCATTGTTATATCACTAATTCTTTTTCGGCAAATCTGTTCTTAATGTTAATGAATACATGATACCAGTAAGTGTTCAACATTAAGAAACTCTCACGTAGGATTTAGACTTGCCAACGGCAATCGTGGTTTTTTCAAATATAAGTTACATACCTTTAGAAAGTTTGGATGTAGGGCGTTTTTGATGTGTTTCCAAAAGGTATCGTTATCAAGGGTTACATGAGGGCAACCAAGTTGGGAACAAAAGGTTCGCGTTTTATTTATAGCTGATACTAAAGACGAAATACGTAGTGTTTCAGAGTAAGCGTCAAATAAACCCACGTCTAGTCGTAGCCGTGGGTTTATTTGACGCTTACCAAGTATCAAGGTCTTCGTCTGTATAATGTGGGTCAAAGTGGCTAAGTATAATTTGTTTGCATTTACTATCTTGCTTGAGTTTAATCGCTTCTAAAACTGTAGAATGTCCCCAGTGCTTTCTAGTTAAATAATCCTCTGGTGAGTAGCAACAATCAAAAACCACTAAATCTGCATCTGCACAATAATTTACTATAGTCTGTGGACAAACTGAAGCCTCTATGTAATAATAAGAATAAAATCCAAAAGGAAAATACTTTTATGAAATATAAAGCGAAATACTATCCTCTTAACAATAAGAAACCAGAACATAGAAGGCACGATATGTCTGATAAAATGTGGGATAAA
>Ga0123355_10016839_pt1 | contig 11530 bp, 5 predicted proteins | sample TergutEmb28metaG_3_FD_89872 | JGI IMG/M metagenome (GOLD analysis project Ga0123355, IMG submission 89872) | Embiratermes neotenicus P1 segment gut microbial communities from Petit-Saut dam, French Guiana - Emb289 P1 | ecosystem: Host-associated > Arthropoda: Insects > Digestive system > Gut ...
ACAACCCATGAAATAACTCAACAAATAAGTCGCAAGCTCCTGAGGATGGATTTATTAACATCCGAAACATGTTGAGCATTAAATAATGAAATAATAAAGCAAGTGACATCAAGTTGACCTCTCTCTTTATTCAACTATCTTCTAATGATGTTCATCCAGTGCTCAAAATCTGTAGAGTTGATTTGTTTTGCCCATGTCGTTTTAAGTTTTATTCTGATTGTTTTAGAGTTATTTGTTAGTTTAAGTTCATAATCAGTCGCTGTTGATACAAATTGGAAAATATACAGTGGGGTTACCAAAACATCTGTTCGTCAGCAGATACAACCCTCAAGTTCTTCGCAGGTTTGTTAAAAAAATATATATATATATATATATGCTAATTAATTTACACTGTCCTCATACATTTACTTCTGTGACCTGTACCATTATTAACAGAATACATAGGACGTATTTAAAGAAAATAAGTTTCTACAATTCCTGGCCTATTGCAGATTTTGGCGGTAGAGAAGTCATTGTTTAATTTCAGAACGCAACAAATTATGTTTTAAATCAGTTGTAACTCATCACGTAAAAACGGTAAATATTTAATATTATGACTCCGTGTGCCGATTCCGATGGCCGTACAGACTAAGGCGTAGGTCTGCGGCCGCTTGAATTTTGAGATCACCTTATCGAATCTAGCTGAGGGTGTGGATGTTCGTATCTTGTGTTTGTTGTGTCGGTAGCGCGGCGTCTGCGACGGGCGGAGTCCTACTGGGTGTGTGTGTGTGTGTGTGTGTGTGTCTATTTGTGTGTGATCTAGAGACCTTGAAACGAGACGACCTAGTCACGACTTAGACTACAGCGACATAAAAAAAAATAAAATTCTGTGTCTGTAACTTTGAGGTGAGCCATCCTCGTTGAGTTAATTCAATCATAAAATCATAAAATATGCAATAGACATACAGTCCGAACACAACTACGTGTATATTAACCTTTTGGCGCCGGAATTATTTTTTTTAATTTTAGCACATCCTGTATATAAAATGTGAACAATACTGGAACCAAATACGTTAGATTTATGAAACAAACTGCATTTTGAAGCGGAAAAAACGGAGAGTACGTATATACCATGTTCAAAATATTCAGTACCTGTATTTGTTGAATAAATATATAAAATGCAACGTTTAGAGGTTAGCGGTGCGGTACGACCACTATAGTCGTCGTTAGGCGTCAAAAGGTTAACAAGAGTTACATTAACCCTTTAAAGACTAATGCCAGATCGCTTTATTTGAAGGCCCAGTTAGTACCGCGCTGTAAACAGTTTTCATCGCGGTTATAAAAACCAATCAGTTTTTGGTGTAAGTGGCACAAGTCGCTGTTTGTTCTGAGATAAATACGAAATAACATAAATACAGCGTGGACAGAGCGTACAGTTGTTGAATGTTAAACTGGTGGTGCATCACGTAACCAGTAGGCTTTAAAAGGTTAAATATCAACTACATGTTTCGTCCACTAATTGACCATCATCAGCTTCTTTTCAACTTATCAATTAACTATACAATGTATGCGGTGTACTCTGGGGAGGGGAGTGGGGACGAGATCTCGTTTACAATAGTTGGTGGCATTAATTCAAACTTAATAGGTCGGTTACAATACCTGATACCAAAGTACTATATTCTTACTTCCCAAACGACGGATAATGTTCATAAGCCAAAGTATGTTACACTCGATTGTAACTTCAGATCGCACTGTGATGGAGGGGTTAACTAGTAGGCTCTGTTGCGTTGTGTGTAATATCATGGTAAGGTGGTGACTGGCTATAGTTGTAGTATTAACATCGGTGGCTTGGTATGGCTGGGGGCGAAGTTTGTAGCTTAGGTGGGGTTTCTGTGTAGCTCGTGTGCATTGTGTTTGTAGAGATCACTCCGTGTTGAAAGTGGAGGGGGGCTTATATGTCAAGTTCGCCTCCCTATAATCTATTGAGCTGTGGCGATATGGTACAATTATCTGTGAAATAAATATAAATATCAACTTTATGGATATATATTGGTCTATGGACTATAGATTTTTTTACACAAAATGGATGCACTAAGTGGAAATAATTACTCACGTGTAGGTGGATCTACCCACACGTGAGTAATTAGAGGGAGGCGAACTTGACATATACTCGCCCCACCCCCCTTTCCACACGGAGAGATCTCTACAAACAAAACGCCCACAGCTACAAAGAAACCCCACCTAGGCTACAAACTTCGCCCCCAGCCATACCAAGCCACCGATGTTAATACTGCTACAACTATAGCCAGTCACCACCTAACCATGATATTACACACAACGCAACAGAGCCTACTAGTTAACCCCTCCATCACAATGCGATCTGAAGTTACAACCGAATGTAACATACTTTGGTTTATGAACATTATCCGTCATTTAGGATGTCAGAATGTAGTATATGGGTATCAGCTGTTGTAACCGACCTATTAAGTTTGAATCAATGTCACTAACTACTGTAAACTAGGTATAAAGCACCGACGATGCTGCCTGCTGGCACCATCGTCGGTGCTTTATACCACAAGCTGTAAACAGAGTCTAGTGCTCCTGAGGATGGGTGAAATTATTGCCCGAAACATGTTGAGATGATTGAAATTATTAATAAAATTATTATTGTTGCATCTAGTTGGCTGTTTATATTGTTGCATCAATGATGCACGGTCACACAAACATCAAATATGCGGTAGCGTCTGTTTTCCCGCTGTGGTGTCAAGAGTGTATGCTCATATTCTTACTTAATTACTGATTATATTTACGTTAAATCGGTGGAATATAATCTCACACTCGCCATTTTCGTGATTTCTGATTTATAAAAAAATAGTTCTTGTTGTATGATTTGTAAAAATAAAGTACGTGAAAATGTTATAAATTTACACCAAGACGATAAATAGGCTGTAGCTTCTTCACGCTTAGCAACCTCTCATTCCAGCCTGACGCACTTACGTCCGGATTCCAAAATCCTAGTTCACATATTGAGGCAACAACGAGGTTTACTGCGTTTGTATGACATGCCGCACAGTGTCGGTTCCTTTTACCAAAATGTACCATATATTTAATAATTTTATCTTTTTCGGTTCACGTTATATTCACGTTCTACACAAAGAATGCGCTAAAGTCTAAGTATTCATAGACACTGCAAGAGTTTCAGTAAAAAAAGACAAGAAATGAAGGGAAAATCAAAACGTTTTTGATGCACATCTGTTCTGGCTGATGTACCATAATTTGGAGACCGATAAGTAACAGTGTGCTTCATAAAACTTAATTCAAAAAGTGTCGATGAATTTGCTTTCTGGTTTGCGTCTACACACATCTGCAGGTTAAATATAGGCATTTTCTCCTGCAGAAATGCAAACAGTGAAAGTGTATTTTTCAAATTTTCTGCAAAAAAAGTTAGGTTTTACAATAGTTAAGTTTGTAGAGTCTGAAGGGTATTAATTTGAGGTACTAGATTTCCTTCGGTTTGGTTGTATCAGCAGTTGCTACAAGTGCCGAAATCACGCGAAAATGCAGAGAGATAACTGCGTATTGCGGTTTTACGAAAGAAAATTGGTGGCGTTAGGGTAGATTCGGTTTCGAATAGAGTCCAAGTTGAACCGATTAGCAGATTTTCCGTTTATGACTGGTACCAGCAGTTTGTAGAGAGTGTTTGTATATGCACGGGGAAAATTTCAGTGTGGCCGCTTGCTATTGAAGCAGATGTGGGTTGACTGCAACAGGCGTCCATGCCAACCCTACAACGTCGACCAGACCCGCTGCACGGAAACTTACCATTTCTCAGCCGACAGTTCAGGAAACGGCCAGGAAGTGCTTGCAATTAAAGCGCCACAAATTTTTCAGCTCTCCAGCAACTTAAACCAGACACCATTTAACTGGTGAAAGAATTAAGCGAAATTCCACTTGAACGGGGGTTACAATTTGTCTCATTTGTCAAAAGTAAACCACTCCACTGACGAAATAATAAACGCAACCAGATACAAATAGTACTGATATTTTCCACGTTCCAATAAGAAGTAAATTAACATTTTTTCAATAATATCATTCCAAATTGTTTCTCGTACAAAAGTAAAAAAATAAATTGAAGAGGAGGGATTGACAAAGGGGAATTCTGCTTTCTCAAATATATTTGAAATGTACTAACATTTTATTAAACATAACAGAACAGTAAATTTACAAATGAAACACTAAATCTTAGGATTTTTTTAAATTTTGAACCCACAAATATAACGTGCGTTCTGAATTTAATATTTGCTGCAAATGGATTTTTATTTAATTTAGAATATAAATTCGAAGATAATAAAAATTTTGTGGACCGCAATGTAATAAAAAATAACATTATAAGCTCTTTCATTTTCAAGAGCAAACCATAACTCACTGTATCGTTTCCAACGATTTATGCTGTTCCTTCAGAACATAAACAAGTTTAAATTGATTACGTATTTCATGGTTTTATATGTCTTAAATTCCTCTGAAAAAGAGGTATAAATATAAATGACTCAAAACGCTCTTCAACAATCAGCGTCGCATTAATACCATGAAAGTCTTAAATAGCTAAGAATATTATACCAAGGAAACCAAGAACATTACCATCAAGAGTTGATTACCGTCACTTTTATAGGAAGAACAACAACGGAATATCCATCGATATTAAACTAAAAGTGACATGCAAGTCACTACCACCATAAGAATACTAAAAAAAAAAACTCATATAACAAGAACAAATAGAGTAAAAGTGCAATTTACCAATTACAATATCCTCAATTTTATATGGTTCATATTCCATGCATAAATCAAATGAGTGCCATATCAGTACCAACAAATGCATAATATGTTTTAATGTGGTTTAATTATAGGGTATCCTCCACCATGTTTCTGCTACTTATGTGGCCCTCTAAAGAGATATAAACAAGACTATAGTTACGTGTCACGACCATTTCGCCCTTGAAAACAATCATGTAACTGGAGAATAAATTGAATAGTTAAAAGGTAATTATAAAAAAGTTTCAAATGTAGAGATAAAATGTTGTGAAATACACAATCTTTAATGGATGGTGTGTTTAGAAGGTGCGATGTGGTAAACGGCCATCCTTTAATAGGAGTAAGAATGTATAAGTAAAAGATCTTGCAAACATGTAATTAAAAAATGACTGTATATATATATATATATATATATATATATTGGGAAGGTAACATGGTATTTTTTATTTATCTCAGTAATTAACCAACTTGATGCACAAAATTTTTGTTTTACAATAAGTTTATTTCACGCCTCTACATGTTTTGAGCACATGTGCTCGAAACATGTAGAGGCATGAAATAAACTTATTGTAAAACAAAAATTTTGTGCGTTAAGTTGGTTAATTACTGAGATAAATATATTGAGATGCACGGTCAGCAAAACGTCAAAATTTGTAACATGGTAGTCGATGGTGTGGGTAGCAAGTAAATTAGTTGTGACGTAAACAGTACAGCTGATCGTTCCGACCTGAAGTATAGCGTCCGGCATGATAGAAAGTATTAAGACACATATTTTAGACGCGTTTGCAAAATGGCGAAAAGCGACTATTAACTTAGTCATGTCTGTCCGTCCGTATGGAGCAACTCAGCTCCCACAGGACGGATTTTTGTGAAATTTTATATGAATATTTCTCGAAGTTTTGTCGAGAAAATTCAATTTCCACTAAGATCGGAAAAGAATAGATGCTATTTTACGTGAAGACTATGAACATATATCACAATATCTCGCTCAGTCCTTCTCAGAATGAGAAATGCTTCAGACATAATTAGTAGGAAAATCAAAACATGCATTTTGTGTTCAACAACCTTTTTCCGAAAATCGTGCCTTTTTGTGAGATAACGTGAAAAAATAACGTTGTGAAGCCGGACAGGCCACACACGTCACATGCGCATTTCATGCTGTGTAACTACGACTACGGACGCACACTCAGAATACGTAATACTTAGTTCTTTTCCATGGCAGCAATGGTTACACGAATTCGCCTCGATGTTAAGTGATATGTACCTTGCCTGTATTACACATTCAACTTTTTTTCGAAAATCGTGTCGTTTATGAGATAACATGGGAAAATACGGTATGGCAGAAGGGCCAGACAGGTCACAGGTGACATTATAATATGACACAGAAAATGTGTGATTTTTATTCCGGATTTTTAAGGCAGGGTACAGACTCACGCTAATATAACCACGTATGTAACACTTACTCTTTTTCCACAGCAAGAACGTTTACATAAACTTGTCTCGGTGTCACGTCATACGTACATCGCCTGCTTTGTTATGGTAATAGCGCGAAATTTTCTTACTTAATTTCTTTACTTTTTTTTACTACTAAAGCCAAATACGACTTCGCATCATTTACATCGGGTAAAAAATTCTGTGCAGGCTTATCGTCTACGAAAATCAGTTTATCATCACACAATAAAAAGAAACCCTTCACGAAATTTTACTCTACTATATAATTTTTATAGGTCATAATATGAAAGCGTATAATATTTAACATTGACGTTATAAAAGTAGCATATTTACATATAATTAATGTTGTTCGTGGTAAATATTGAAATTCTGGAGTTCTTTTTTGTAACAACGCTTTAGACGATTTTTCTTATTTCGGTTTACAAGACAACATTTAGTTTAAAATTGGCCACAACTCCTTCTATCTGCCTCCTTTCCTTACCTTCCAGACGTTTCAATATACGAAACCACTGCAGTCGAAAGGATGTCAGCAAATCAACCGACCGCCTGGTACATAAAAGCTTGTGGTATTGGCAGAATTGTCAACACTTATATAAAACGGGATCTTCTTTTGGTGATATTTCCTGTATCGGTTATGTCCAGTCTTGTATTCTCAGCCCGTCTGCATTCAATATTGTACGGTGACCGCGGAATTCTGTATCTTGTTGAATTATTCATGAGATCCCAGTCTTAAGCTACTACAATAACATGTGATGGACAGAAAGAGGTTATTTCTTTTCAGAAATCTAATAGTTTTACCGACGTTATGGGAACTGCTTACTGCAAATAGCAGAATACAACACGCGGCCACTGAGAAAAGCGAACTTCGTAAATGATCTTCCTGTGGTGGAAGTCCTTTGGATTTTTCCCTTGCAATTTATCGATACAGTAGGAGACTTCCGTGGCCACAGATTAAATGCCTACATTCCTGTCCCGTTTGATGCAAGAACATAGCTAAACGGATGTAAGAGACTAGATTAATTTAATTATAGAACGACCTGTGTATATGGTTCTGTCAGTTTAATAACCCATTATTAGATACTTGAGGGAGAAAGTCATTTGAGTTATATTTAGGAGCTCAGTTTCTATCTTACAATTAAAGCAGTGATTTTCCATTATAAATAACGATCAATAAATGCTGTTTAGGGGATCAAATGTTACCATACCTGAAACACATAACTACACAGTGTTGCCAACATGGAGAGTTCTTTTAATATGCTTGCAGGTATGTAGAACTTCTCTAGCTTGAGGCGCAAGTAACAGTGCGAGCCTAAGCTGATGTCACAAGTCGGAAGAGTGTGGAAATTCGTGTGTGGGTAGATCAGTGCGTTTCTGCCACCAGACCGATAGAGGTACCAGTATTCTTCTGCCTAAGTAGGTGGGCAATCATATGAATGAAACAGGCGAACCTTAAGATTTAAGAGTCTCTCGCTGAAGGCTGTCATACAAAATGGCGTGCTATTAGTAGATGAAATTCTTCTATACAATAAAATAATCACTGTGATTTGAGGGATTAGTGTAAAATAAGTTTATAGGTAAAGGGTCTTGCTACAGTTATAAATAATTAGGACCCTGTACCTTCGATTCTGACCAGTACATTACACTGTCTAACTGTATTCTAGTTTTTAAATAGCGTATTGTCAAGTGGTGAATTCTTCTGAAAAAGGAAGTACACCTTCCGAAAGGCCTAAATTTCTTGATAAATTAAACTAATATTAACGTCTAACAAAACAAGCAATATATGTATAAACATACCATTGGGGCGCTATAGCCTAAGCCGTGAAAAAAAAAGTGTTACATATTCTGAGTGTGTGTCTGTAACTGTAGTTAGCAGGCATGCAAAGCACATGTTCCGTATCATATTGTCACCTGCGGCCTGGCAGGTTCTACGACAAGTTTCCATAGTATGTCTTAAACGGCACGATTATGGGGAAAATAGTATTGAACATAAAATATTTGTTTTGAGTTTCTCTACAACTTTGTCTTGAAACATTTCCCATTCTAAGAAGAACCGAGTGAGATATTGTAATAAATGTTAATATGTCTTCATTCACAGTACCCGTTATTTTTCTCAGATTTTAATGAAACTTGCATATTCTCAACAGAGGTTCGAAAAATCCTCAAATATCAAATTTCATGAACATCCGTCCAGTTGGAGCCGACTTGTTCCGTGTGAACTTACAGACAGACAGACGTGACGAATCTAATAGTCCTAGAAGGGATTCTGTGTCATGTAGTTTGTACTTAATAAATGGTCGATTATGATTTACTGTATCGACAGATGTCATAATATCATACGTTATATTACATGCCCACGTGATGCAGTATTATAAGTCTCACTTGGGATGTATGCTTTGCTTGTGATCCTCATAATCGCACGTTGTTTAGCTGAATTCCAAGCTGACTGTACCACTTAACGCGCCCTGTCTTCCTGGCACCATCTCATGCAAACTCACAATCATATGAATTATCTATCAAGTATTTTTTCACTTTTCATTGCAGCCACCTAAATCCATATCTAAGTAATATTTATCACATGTCTAACAAGAGCTATCGGCCCGATATTTCCCTTTATACAATACAAACACAATCTTTCAACTTTGACTGTGATTTAGTGCTGCAATTATTGGTTCTGTTCTCTCGAATTCGTTCCCTTTAATGTATAGGTAAACCTCATGTTAGGTTACACGTTAGAAATAATGTCGTAGGATACTAGTCCGGGCCAATAGAACTCCTCACTGCTTGACGGTCTTACGATGTGCCATCTAAAACTATTACTTAAGTTTCCAGTAATATATCGTGCTTGTTTGCATTACGGCTTTACTATAAAAGTGGACAAATGCGAAATCCTTTCTACCCAATGCACACATACTTGTGTTTGAGTAACAGATTGATATGGAGTTAAATATTGAACTGGTAGATCAAGAATTTTAAGAGCCTTGTTTTCTTGTCGACTCTATTTGCGTTGTGGTTACAAATGATCGTAGATTAAGTGTAACAAACGATATTACACTCATCCCTCGCTTTTTACGAGTTTTTACTTTGGTTTTCCTAAATTCACGGTGTCGTCCGAAGGATAAAGTTATGTAACTCGGACCGGCTAGAAGCATCAAAATTGCTCGACAACTGGAACAGGTCTTCCAGCCTACACATCACGTGATGTCCAGTGAGTTTGGGGGGGGGGGAAGCGGCCCCCTTCTTATTGTTCCTGTGAAGAAAGAAAAACACTAAAATTGTTAAAATTTTTCTGAGTGGGGGCGGTTAATTATGCAGCGATTTACCTTTTTCCGTGGGGGTGGGGGGTCCTTGGAACCTAACCGCCGCAAAAAAGCGAGGTATGTGTGTAAAGGGCACATAAGAATAGTTGGAGGGGAAGTGGTATTGAATAGCTTTATGGTACTTTTCCGGTATTCGTTTGGAAGAACTAATTTATCTATCAGTATAATCTTCCCACTCTCAGACCATTTTTATCTACAATAAAACACATTACTTTCAAGATGTCAACTTTGTACGAAACAAGGAAGTGTTTTTGTAAATTCTTCTATGCGGATGGGGTGCGTGTAATTTGTGGATGTTACGCTTTTATACTCCCTAATTTCCTCTATAATTTACTCTGTGTGCTGTTAGCAAGTAACACACAGTCATCCTCCACACGCATGCCCAAAGTTTACTCAGAAGAAACTGAAATACGACGGCATAAAATGCTTCACGCCACCCGTTTTTACAGAATCACTGGACTTGATCAGTTCACAATGTTTGAGACATTCGGAGAAGGATGTAGTTTGCGGTCATTAGACAGTTTTACGTAATAATCGGCTATTCAACTAAATCATTATTCTAGCTTGTATTATTTATCTATTTCATAAGAAAAATTTCAGACCCTTCTTATCAGAGAAATTTATTTCAATAAGTTTAGTAAAGAAGTATCTTGTTTCATGAGCAGATGGAACATTCAAATTATATACAATTCCTCTAAAGCTGTATATATATATATATATTTATATATATATATATATATACATTTAGAAGTGTGTCATATGGCATAGTTGTCATTTTGTGACCTGCACTACTTCATAACCAATCAAAAACACAATATAACACAAACGGAGTCGTAAACCAGAATAAAATAATACAATCTGCTTGACGTTTTAACCCAGAAGAACACAGTGTGGCCTAAAATATGTCGTGTCCCAGAAAGAAATAATGTGACTTACATGGCGTATCCCAGAAGAAAACAACACGACTTACACGACGTTATGACCCAGAAGAATATAATGTTACGTACATTATGTTGTAATCCAGAAGAATATAATGTGACATACACGACTTGTGATCCAGAAGAAAATGTGTCGTACACGACGTTACACCCCGAAAAATAAAATGTAACATAAACGACGTTGTAACCCAGAAGAATATAATGTGACGTAGACAACGTTGTAATGCAGAAGAATTTAATGCGAACTAAAAAGACGTCATATCCCAGATGAAAGTAAAACGATGCAAGCGTCGTGTTATTCCAAAGAACACAATGTAACTTGCACAGCTCGATAACCCAGAAGAACATAATGTAACTTGGACAGCTTGCTAGCCCGGAAGAATAAAATGTAACTTGGACAGCTTGCTAGCCCGGAAGAACACAATGTAACTTGGACCGCTTGCTAGCTCGGAAGAACACAATGTAACATGGACAGCTTGCTAGCCCGGAAGAACACAATATAACTTGGACAGCTTGCTAGCTCGGAAGAACACAATGTAACATGGACGGCTTGCTAGCCCGGAAGAATACAATGTAACTTGGACATCTTGCTAGCTCGGAAGAACAGAATATAACTTGGACAGCTTGCTAGCCCGGAAGAATACAATGTAACTTGGACAGCTTGCTAGCCCGGAAGAATACAATGTAACTTGGACAGCTTGCTAGCTCGGAAGAACACAATGTAACTTGGACAGCTTGCTAGCTCGGAAGAACACAATGTAACTTGGACAGCTTGCTAGCTCGGAAGAACACAATGTAACTTGGACAGCTTGTTAGCTCGGAAGAACACAATGTAACATGAACAGCTTGCTAGCCCGGAAGAACACAATGTAACTTGGACAGCTTGCTAGCCCGAAAGAACACAATGTAAATTGGACAGCTTGCTAGCCCGGAAGAACACAATGTAACATGGACAGCTTGCTAGCCCGGAAGAACACAATGTAACATGGACAGCTTGCTAGCCCGGAAGAACACAATGTAACATGGACAGCTTGC
>Ga0123355_10016840_pt1 | contig 11530 bp, 5 predicted proteins | sample TergutEmb28metaG_3_FD_89872 | JGI IMG/M metagenome (GOLD analysis project Ga0123355, IMG submission 89872) | Embiratermes neotenicus P1 segment gut microbial communities from Petit-Saut dam, French Guiana - Emb289 P1 | ecosystem: Host-associated > Arthropoda: Insects > Digestive system > Gut ...
CCATAGGGGGAGTAGAGGTATAGCTCTACTCTTTCTTGACCACGGCACTAGAAGGTAAAGTGCACCCTTGTACAGGCACTGAGGCTCTGTACAGGCCGTACGGCCCATAGTGGGAGTAGAGGTATAGTTCTATTCTTTCTTGACCACGGCACTAGAAGGGGTGAGGGGTCAGCGTCACGCCCCGACCGCTCTTAACCCCCGGGAAAGACCCGGTACCCATTGAACAGGAGGCTGGGTGAGCCCTAGGACCGGTTTGGACAGGTGCGGAAAATCTCGCCCCCACCTCACCTGTAGCCAGTCGCTATACCGACTACACTACCCGGCCCACACACTTGCATGTAGTAGTGCAAAAACAGAAAGGAAGTTCAATTGTGTCTTCAACCTCATTCATGCTTTTTTTTTTTTTTTTTTTCCAATCTTTCACATAACTCCCCGAATCTAGCCTTACATTGTGCAACGTATTTTAACTCTGTAATACCACCTTCGTATCTGCAGCACTGTACCGCATGCGTCCTCAGACATACGTCATGACGCCATATATAGGCCGCCTCACACGACAAATATTCTGTAAGTTCTACAAAAGGAAATCTGCACCGTTCAAGTCTTGGTTCACAAACAGAACTACATCACAAAAATTAGTACTGTCTCTTTGTAAAGGCTACATTTGTACAGCATATGTGTGGGTACACGTGTGTGTGTGTGTGTGTGTTAATGTGTGTTTACGCTCAGCACGTCATGTCCTGTTCAACATGGCTGAACATAAAATAGTCTTTTCAAATCTGTTCTCCTCATTTGTCATCAAACTGCATAGGGAATCAGTTCAGGGCTTTAAAATCTATTTAATTTTTAATTGCACACAATATATTATATTTTATAGTCTGTTAATTTAAATCTAAAAATTGGCACTTACGAACTATATACCCATTCTTGTGACTTCATTTCTTGAATTTATTTTTAAAAAATTCTTGTCAATTACATCACCGTGTTTAGAAATACAGGGTTATTCAAAATGATAGTCGGGGTACAATTGTCCAGCGTCAATTCCGCACCAAATTCGGGAAACAACCACCATCTGACAATTCCATTCGAAGATGGTATGCATAGTTTAAAGAGACAGGGTGCGTGTGTATCCCGGAACTGAAGGTACGAATCAGAACCGTCATTGAAACCATCACCGCTGACATGCGGAACGAACTCGATTATCTTGTTGATGTTTGTAGAATCACAAAGAGTGCATATATAGAGCACCTGTAAGGTATGTAACAAAAGCTTGGAGTGTTGTTCTATTAAATAAAAAAATACATATTCTCCTATCTCAAGTGTATTGTGTATGACAAGTTGTTGAAACCCCGACAATCATTTTGAATAACCCTGTAGATGTATACTGAAGGGCAGCTGCTGTCGGAATCCTTTGTTCAAATTAGGGAAAGTTAATAAAAAACGCGTGTTGTTCGAAATTCTCTGCCATGATGAAGGCTTGCACTGCGTATCAACTGCGAAATTTGTTATAAGAATTGCTAATATTTTCCCAAACTGAACTGATTCCCACACGCAAGTCTACTGACCAAAGCATCACTTGTATACAATATCAGGAAGCCAGTTAATCTGAACACCTCACACCGCCAATTTTATATGTGCCGTGTTCAAAGGTGAGTTTCTTTAGACATTGCTCCTGACAGTTATGAGCACCACAGCTCAACTTGCCTTTTGATAAATACGGGTCACCAATTTCCAAAATCTATTATTTTACTGGGTATCTGTTGAATGACAGTGTTTGAAATTTGATTGACACTTTGTGTTAATTACCTTCGTTTCTATTGCTAACCTTCACATTATCTGTACTATATTCTGACTCAGTATCAGCGGTAAAATGATCACATGTAGCCAATTTCCGAATTCAGAACCAAACTGTGCGAAACAGAATTCGACTTAATATATCAAGAACGTATGTGAATATTATCTGGTCTAAATATAACAAAATTCGTATATAATTAACAGCCAAATATAAGTGTAATAATTGGTAGATACGCCAATTATGAGACTTGTCATGATTAACTAATTTTCTGAGATATTTTCTGCAGCTCTGGAAGAACTGATGACTGTACTTTCAGAGTTAGGTGCTTGACTTTTGGACTTGGTTCTTGTACGGTTCTTGTCAAGTACAAGAGTCAAACAACAGCCATCTGACTAAGCACCGTGTACACAAGCACCCAGACTATCAGAGATGCCACTGTGGTGATTAGGAAGATTGTCTTCAGGTAGTGCCAAGGGCTGTCAGACGGTCGAGGTGTTGTTGATTTTTGGTACTGCTGCAAGCTCTTCTGATGCTGTTGATGTAATGCAAGACATGCTTCCGTGCAGCCGGGTACCCCGTTCCCGTTAACTGTGGCTAAAGAGGTTTCAGGTGTAGGCGACGATACCTCCCCCATCTCCACTGCGCTGCGTCGGTCCTTCTCAAAGCCGGCGTTGTCCATCTGCAAACATGAAGGAACATGTGTGAGGTTGTTATAGGATGTGACGCCATGCGGTTTGGTAGATATGTGAGAACGTTTCGGAGAAACCGGCTCGCTCAGTCTTCAGAACAGAAGAAGCAGTTTGACTGTATATACAGCTTTTTGGAACAATGTACTGCAATGATAAAATTATAATCAATAGTACTTTCACCTGTGAGACTTAACAGTGGCGTACCCAGGAATTTTGTTCGGGGAGGGGGTTCAACAAATTCAGTTGAGGACAGAGGACAGAGAGAGCGGGGATATGTGGGCGGTAGCCCCCTAGTCAGGGGTTCTGGAGGCAGCTGTAACAAGAAATTTCATCTGATATAATAAAATTTTCTTAACTTTTGGTACTTTAAGACTATTTATGATGACAACCAATTTATTTGTCATTGCTAATGTAAAACAATTGTTAACCGACGGTAGTTTTACAATTTTACTGCCTTTTCCGAACATCTTGTGGTGCTGGCGTCCTAAACTCAACAATCTTTAACAGTTTTCACAATCGGGTTGAGTTTGGCACGATTTTGGAGGGCCTTCGAAATTTCGGGGGGGGGGGGGTTGAACCCGCAAGGGCCCCCCCCCCTCGGTACGCCACTGAGCCTTAATCATAAAAAGTTTTAGTTAAAATGTAAATATTATACACAGCTGACAGCATGTGCACCCATCTGCGTTTGATATGTACAACAAATACGTGGTGGCCCATTTGCCTAAGGGTACGCTATCTCACTGAACGAACGAATGACCAATATAAGTGAAGCGATATAAATATTAAAAAAAAAAAACTTAAAAATAGCCTACAGTCGAAGTCGGTTATAACGTCATGAAGGGGACTGAGTGTTTTGTGTCGTTATAACAGAGGATTGTAATGTTATGGTTAACAGGGAGGAATTAATTGGTACTACAGAATGTCTGACGGTATAGACGGGGTGTCGCATAAACCGATGTCGTTATAGCCGGGTTCGACTGTATTAACAAAATGGGATATGTATAATATTCAGCACAAATATTTGTGTGGTTGCTAATAATGTTGCGCACAAGAATAAATTTATATTTTAAATAACAGTGCTTCAAAGCACTGCCGATGTTTTCATTGGAAGCGTATAGTTGAGGATCTTTTAACCTAACACTGTAAAAGGTAAAGCAGTCCCATTACAGGCCCGAGGTTCCCAGAGGGTTCCAGGAGGTTAATGTTCCCAGATTACGTGACAATGGCCCAGGATGGTGGTAAGAGTATCAGCCTTACGCACTGGCCGCTTTTTACCCCCAGGAAATACTCGTGGTACTCATTTCTGTTAGAGGCTGAGTCGACCCCAGAGCCATAGTGCGATCGGAAGAATTATGTTAATGAAATATTCCAACGACACCATCTGTAATCGAGCCAGCGACCTTCCGATTTGTAGCACAGCACCTTAACCGCCGTGCTACCGCGATCCCCCCAACCAAACACTGTATAAAATGGAATTTTAGCAGCTGCATTTGAGTAATGACTGTAAATATATTACAGAGATAAAGCTGAGTTGTACAGTAATAAAGGGGTCAATACAAAAATTTCTGAAAGATTAAATTTTAACTTTAACCAGTATCGTAACAGTTATTACAAAATTTATTAAATTTAGACTGAATCTGTATAAATGCAGATTCACTGATGATGGTCCCGCGGGGCCCAAACATGTTGGCATAAAGTACAGTAATGTTTACACCCATATATTTAAACCTGGATGGTTTACATTTTATAATTATTTCAATTCAGACACAGGGTATTCATGAATAAATTTAAACCTTTGAAGCCCAGTGGTTACTATATGTACCACCAGGTTTAACATTCACAAATTCTACGTTCTGCCCAAACAGTGTATTTATGTGTTTTGTGTGGATCTCAGAACAAAACAGCGATTATTTCCTTACACAGCGTTAACTGATTGGTTTCTATAACCCAGACCTAGTGTGTTTACTGCGCGGTACGAGCTGAATATTTAATATGATGCACGTTAGTTGCCTTCCTTAAATGAGTAAGAAACCTACAGGCAAATGAACCTGGAGGATACATCGGATAGTCCCTGCCTCGTGTCTGCAGACCGGTACAGTGACGTTGTAGAATTATATAGGCAACTCCACTACGGTATGTCTTTAGACCAGTAGGCCTATCGTAAGGCAGTGGCTTTGTCTAAGCCAGTGTTTCTCAACCTTTGTGAGACCGCGGCCCGGTAAATATTTGTTCATAAGACGAGGGCCCGGTCCCAACAGATTTACTCGTCAGTACCTTTCCAATTTTTCTTTAAGTTCATACAGTAAACTAACATAAGTATTAATAATTAATTATGGCATAATCAAAAAGAGTATTAGTACAATTATGTGTACGGTGTGGCATGTTGACAAATATAAAATTACATTTAAATTAGTTATCAATTCCAGGAGAATCTCTCGCGGCCCGGTGTAATTGATACTAGGGCCCGGTACCGGGCCGCGGCCCGGCGGTTGAGAAACACTGGTCTAAGGTGACGGTCTGGGTCACTGTTTCAACTATCCAAGAGCGTTCGACGAAGGTTGGAGCCATGACTCTTGAACGAACCGCCGAATTATGATCTGATAAAACTGATGTTGAGTTTTTATCCTAAATTGTGACATTACATTGCAGACACGGTAACTTAAGAAAGAGATGTTCATTAGTGATTATTTTTTGAAACTGCGAGATAACATTTAATGTGATTTCCTAGAACGAGGTGGCCTCAAACTCATGCCAAAAGCGCCTTAGGCGATGATAGAAGGAGATCTTTGACGTAAGCCACTTTTTATGCAAGCTGATGACAACTGCAAAATAACACGAAGGAATAAGCATATCAGTGACTGAAACAGTGCGATAAGAGTAGTGTCTGACCTTGCAGGGCTGGAGACAGTTTTGCTTTAGTGTATTCGGAGACATAAATATGAAAAAGGGGAATGGAAAAGTCGGACAAATCGAGAACTAGAAGAGATGAGCAAAGGAGAAAGGTCGCCCCGTAACATGTCAGTGGTGGAACAGTGGGAGGAGTAGAGGTATAGCTCATGTTTAACCTCGGCGCTATATCGGGGTGGGTGGTCAGCGCCAAGCCCGGTCGCTTTACTCCCAGCAAAGAGACCCTGTGCTCATTGTAAAGGGGCTGAAAAAAAGAGGACATCTGATTTGACGACAAAGTAGGGTAGGTTTCACCCTTTTTGTAGGCCACAAAGGCCCTTAGAGTGAGTAGAGGTATAGCTCTACTCTTTCTAGGACCTTGGCATTGGATGGGGTGGGAGGGTCAGCCCCACGCCCGGGCCTCCTCTACTCCCGGGAAAGACTCGGTAGCCAATGTACATGAGGATGTGTGGGCCCCAAGGCCGGTCTGGACGGGCGGAAAATCTCGTCCCCACCGGGATTCGATCCCGGACCATCCAGCCCATAGTCAGTCACTATACCGACTGAGCTACCCGGCCCACTGATGACAAAGTAAAAGGTAAAAGGTAAAGTGATCCCGTTACAGGCCCGGTGTGGCCCAGAGGGTGGGTAGAGGTATAGCTCTACTCTACCATGACCGCGGCACTAGAAGGGGTTGAGTGGTCAGCAGCACGCCCCGGCCGCACTTTACACCCGGGAAAGACCTGGTACCCATTGAACAGGAGGCTGGGCGGGCCTGATGACAAAGTACAAACGTAAAATTCGTAAAGATTGTTCTGGAAATCTCTTTCGATCAATAACGAATAAATGTAGATTGACTGGTCATGACATGCAGAATGTGTCTGGGAACTGCATGCAGTGGTTCTGAATTTTCCTTTGCCTCGCTCTCTCTGTTTCCAAGACACAAAACTCTAACCCTACTCTTTGTTCAGCCAGGCTCAAAACTTGGCCCCTTATTCTGACGTAGCCAAACATCGCGGTCAAGTGCTTACCATTCAGGCTTCGTTTTAAGAAGATACTGGGTTCCAAACCTGACAGTTTTTTTTATGGTTTTGCTCAGTCCGTCCTGATTTCACTTACGAAACCGCAGGCGTCTCAAAATACACAGAGTGAAAAGAAATTAGTGCAAAAGTTCTGCATAGTACGCTCCTTGTTAAAACTAAAGTACCGGAAAATCGAAAATGTAACCCAGCACATGTCCTGAGGCTCTAGACTTTCGAGATACACGTCACTGTCAAACAAAATAAGGTAGCAAATTATCAAACAATGGACGTCTTCTCGTTACACGTAGGGGACGGTCGTCTGGAAACACGTGCGTTCGGCAAGTAGTGATATGGATCAAACTGATCCGTAGCAAGTGTTCGAGGTAGTCCTAATTTTAGTGAAACATCGCGTAAGCTCCACAGCCGTCGTGTCACAGCTGCAATTATGGCATCTTCGTTGGCTGATGGCCTGCAATCGATCACGCGCCGTGCCACACGTCGACCAGGATAAGACGGTGCGAAATCCTATGTAGCGTTACCAGATCGACAATTACAGGCACCAAGGTGAACAGTATGTCGAAGTATTCGTCGTGTGTGTATTTCATGAAATTTTGCTCAAGACTGAACCCTGCTGTTCACTATGTGTTAGTTTGGCGGTGGCGTGTATCTTGTAATTGAAACTGCTTTCAGGCGCCTTCGCAGAATTGCGAAAAGCGACTATTAGCTTCGTCATGTCTGTCCGTTCTTGCGTTCTCGTGGAACAACTCAGCTCCCACTGGATGCATTTTCACGAAATTTGACATTTCGGTATTTTTAGAAAAAAAAACTGTTGAGAAAATTGAAGTTTCTTTAAAACCTGAAAAGAAAAACAGGTAATTTGCATGAAGATTGCCATAAATTATTGATAGCTCGCTCAATATTTTTTAGAATCAGAAATGTCTCAGATAAAAGTTGTACAGAACATCACAACACACATTTTGTGTTCAGCAGTTTTTTCCCGAAAATCGTGCCGCTTATGAGATAATGTGGAAAAAATGTTGTACAGCCGGACAGGCTACAGATGATAGTATGATACGGCGCATGCGCTTTGCATGCTGGATACCTAACGCTACAAACACACACTCAGAATATATAATACTTGTTGCTTTTTCCATTGCAACAGTGGTTGAACGAACATGGCTGAATGTAACGTTACACTTACATTGCCTGTCTTAGTCTTTCGTGATTCATATAAGCTTATATCGTGTATATAGCATGTATATATTTCCACTAAACTTGTGCTCCAATGTGCGTTTTTGTACTCTGAGAGATTTTGTAATTACGTTCTGTCGTGACTTAAGACTTTTTAAGTCACGGCGGAATCACGTGACATCTAAAGTCACGTGATTTGAAACGCTTCTTGTTGTGTTTTGTTTTCGTATCCATAACACGGCCCAGTGTTTCTCAACCTTTGTGAGACCGCGGCCCGGAAATTTTTTTTTTTATAAGACGAGGGCCCAGTCCCAACAGATTTTCTCGTCAGTAACTTTCCAACTTTTTTTTAAGTTAGTACAATAAACTAACATAAGTATTAGTAATTAATTATGGCATAATCATGAAGAATATTAGTACAGTTATGTGTAGGGTGTGGCATGTTGACAAATATAAAATTACATTTAAATTAGTTATCAATTCCAGGAGAACCTCTCGCGGCCCGGTATAATTGATGCCAGGGCCCGGCGGTTGAGAAACACTGACATAGCCGATCCCAGTGGCCGAGTGGTATAAGACGTAGGTCTGCGGCCGCTCGCCTACTGGTGTTGTGGGTTCGAATCCCACCGGGGGCATGGACGTTTGTTGTGAGTGTTGTGTGTTGTCAGGTAGAGGTCTCTGAGACGAGCTGATCACTCGTCCAGAAGGAGTCCTGCCGACTGTAATGCGCCGTTGTGTGATCTACAAACCTCGCCATACCCAATCATTTGTGATAGCGATTAAGTAGGCGATGTATCACTGGATGTATCTCCTACATGCCATCAGTAGCGACTGTCAGAACGATTGCTGAATATCTTCGGACAGATTGCAACATTCTGGGAGATAATAAAAAAAAGTCCATAGCCATTTTTGCACTAAACCTGAGAATTGTGCTCTTCTGGGTTCTTACACAACGAGTAAGCTACTTCGCAACAAAAGCCTGAAGTCACGTGTATTTACGTAGTTTGCGTCAACAAGCAACGTGATACTGTTAACACACGGTTTGCGTCAACATGCGTCCTGTTACTCTTACGGCAGTTTGTAAACACTCTGCCTTTGTACCCTCTGCATTCTGCTAACGACATATGAAATATCTGTATTCATAACAGGTGTTAGTTTCCACTAAATTGTGTTTATGCTACAACTTATATTACTATAATATCAGCTCTATTTCATAACCAGCTTGCGGTCTGCACTGTTACATCCCAATATCGTCACAGTAACACTTCTTGCCCCGTATTGTTTTATTTCCATCACAATTGTTTACGTCACAACACAATCACGATAGTGACAGATGACAATGCAAACACCTGGTCGTGCCTTACTCTGTTAAGAAGCATCACAGCGCAGCACCGTGGCTTGAGGACGAGCCTGTTTGGTGCTCCGATGAGGACGGGTCCACTAAACAGTGATCTGTGACACTGGCCGACTAGGGCATCAGCTACTAAAGTAACCTTTGACCTCGAACACTGCCACTCAGACGGATGGACCCTCCCTCCAGCAGGGATTACCGTGTCGTGTGCGCAGGGTTATCCAAGGTCTTTCGACGTGACTGTCGGTTAGACGGTCCACGAAATTTGTGAATGGTCGATTAATGATTCATTCCACAAGCAGACGGTTTGTTGACCCAGGCTTGTGTCTAAACTGTATTCACGTCTTTGTGAATAACGAACTTGACGCACAATTCTTTTTTATTATATTTGTTTATTCCAATTCTCTACATGTTTCGAGCAATCAAGTGCTCATCATCAGGAGAGTCAATTGTATCAATACGACCTCTGGTATATGTCACTGTATGTAGGTGGCCGAGTGGTATGCAGGCTGACCCTGCTTACCACACGGTCACCTACGTAGACTGACATATACCAGAGGTCGTACTGATGCAATTGACTCTCCTGATGATGAGCACTTGATTGCTCGAAACATGTAGAGAATTGGAATAAACAAATATAAGAAAAAAGAATTGTGCATCGAGTTTGTTATTCACAAATATTGTAATAAGATACACGGTCAAAAATACATAAAATTCTGTATTCAGGTCGTAGCGGGGAGGGGGGGGGGGTTGGTGCAGCCGCCCCCGGACTGCAGAATCCTGTGGGCGGCAAAATAATAGTTGAAATGAAAAAATTACATCTTCTGCATTTAACACGTTTCAAATTATTCAGCTAAATAGAAGGAAAATTAATAAATAATTGCGGTTTTTCTCAATTTCTTAATTTCTGTCACGGGCGATCATTGTCCGTACTCGCCCCGGGCGTCAAAAAAAAAGTCTTAGCTACGTTGATATGTTCAGTAAACCTGGTCGTTGTGTCCGCAGGGCACTTTCAGACGGTCTTCCGTTCCATTTTCTATCCTTTTTCATATTGCAGCAGGCAGTATTTGAGGTTCAGAACGGACGGAGCTGTACCCGTACTAAACCCACACGTCTTCATATATTGCACAGGGACTTTACGATTACCTTTCTTTGACGTCTTGAAATTTCATAAAATTATGATATAGGGTTACGCCTAATGTAAAAGCCACTAGCACAGCTGTACGATTGTTCCTACGCACCCACAATGGACCACCTAAAGTAAAGGTGAAATCTCTGTACACAGCATGCAGGCGTAATGGGTGAATGGAGGTATAGTTCCACTCATTCTTAACTGCAGCACTTGATAGTGACGAGTGGTCGGTTTCACTCCCTGACCGCTTTACCCAGGAACAATAGCCCACTTCATCCATTTAATAGAAGGCTGTGTAGGCCCCCTAGCCTGTCTGGAATATTTTGGACAGGAGAAGAATCTGTGTCTTCTGCAGGGCATCGAACCACGGTTCCTGTCATACAGCCTGTAGCCTAGTCGCTGTACCAACTGCATTATCCCTGTTAACCTATTTTAAGTATAAACGAGTCAGTCATACCAACAGACTGTGTACCATTACAACATTAATAAGGTAAAGCAATCCCTGTACGGACCTGGCTAGGCCCTGAGGGTTCCAGGAGGTCGATGCTACCAGATTTGAAGACAATCGGCACATGAAGGTGGTAAGGTTGTCAGCCCTAAGCACCGGTCGCCTTTAACCCCCAGGAAATATTCCTGGTACTCATTTCTGTTAAAGGCTGAGTCAACCTCAGGGCCACAGTGCGGCCGGAAGGATTATGTCAATGAAAAATTCCAGTGACACCATGGGGAATCGAACCCGCGACCTTCCGGCTTGTAGCGCAGTGCCTCAACCAACTGCGTCACCGCGTGCCCCATTATAACGTTAATGCGTGGTTATTTTAAGAGGCAGAGTAGGTTCATTAGGGTATTTACGATGCGTTTGTTAACAGCGTGCATAACTAAGAAGTTCCCTTGAACGATTGTACAAATAGTAGCTGTATCCATCCATCACAATGGACCACTTAGCTACAGAAATGTCTCACAAGGGCATGCAATCCCATGTCAGTAACAGGACTGAAAGCAGCGCACAGAACAGTCAACACTGCAAAGCTCTTCGTGCTACAGCGTCTGGGTGTCGTAAATTTTCGATTTGTAGGTTGCAGTCCATGGATCGTAAATTTTCGATTTATGGCTACAGTCGATGGATCATCGCATCTAAGTACGTGGTATGTGTTATTTGTTTGACTTGTCCGTGCTTTCTAACGACTCTTGAAGTATATCAAGTTCTATAGCCTAGGGCATGGCTAGCGAAATATTTTGAGGGCTCGTGACAAAACTGTCTACAATTGTCCAAAAATCTTTTCGCGCGCACATGGGAATTTTGAAGAGCAAAATCAGTTGAATAAATCGAGACCAACTTGATGTCACTTGTTTTATTATTTCATTATTTAATGCTCAACATGTTTCGGATGTTAATACATCCATCCTCAGCAGCTTGCGACTTATTTGTTGAGTTATTTCATGGGTTGTATTGCTCTGGTTCGA
>Ga0123355_10016841_pt1 | contig 11529 bp, 9 predicted proteins | sample TergutEmb28metaG_3_FD_89872 | JGI IMG/M metagenome (GOLD analysis project Ga0123355, IMG submission 89872) | Embiratermes neotenicus P1 segment gut microbial communities from Petit-Saut dam, French Guiana - Emb289 P1 | ecosystem: Host-associated > Arthropoda: Insects > Digestive system > Gut ...
ACCCTCAAATTCAGCTAAGTCGGCAAAACTGTACTTATTTAAGTTTACCAGTTCGTATTCAAACTTGGGAATATACTTCTCAAAAATGTCGCTCATTTCTGTTCGGTTTAGGAAATTGGTTTCCGCTGTCCACTCGTCATCGCCAGCGTAAAGTATTATTGGTAACACTGGTGGATATTTGAAATCCTTTGTCAGCGTGACTTTTGTAGACTTGTTGGTGTTTTGGCTTGATTCTTTGTTCACTTCTTTTTCGTAGTCATTTAAAATTAGTGCAATATACAGAAGCATTTTGAATGATGCGCGAAAATTCACACTTGATTCATGCTCCACAATAGTGATAACAAACAGTGGTTTATCGCCTTTTAGGTTGATACGTTTTATGGTATCGCCGTCTTTTTGCTCCGACACTAATGATAACAGACGTTCCGATACATCTTCAATGTCTGTGGGTGCAACGTCCTTTAGAATTTCCACTGGGATAAAGTTGTGGAGAAATTCTACAAATAGCTCTGGCTCGGCTAGTATCGCTTTTACGCTGTTGTCTCTTGCCTTGTGTATTGTTAGCCATGCGTCACCCCCTACACGACAAACGCATGAATTAACAAAAGATAACAATATATGAACAAAGTGCAAATAAATGTGATAAAGTAGCCCACAAGGGGTCAAAAGAAAATGGAAAAAATATTGATGTATCTGGATTATGCAATAGCCCCTCGTCAAAGCACAAAAGTACGACACAAGATAAAAGACGCAATAGCGTTAGCATTTTTTGCAAAGTTGTCAAATGCGGAAAAATGGGAAGACGTAGAAATATTTGGGAAAGAACATGAAGGATTTTTGCGACAATATTTAGAGTTTCCAAATGGGATACCGTCACACGATACGATACAGCGAGTATTTGCGTCATTGTCATCAGAGTTTTTGCAAGGGTTTATGGATAGATTCAACGAAATGCTAAACACAGGCGAAGGTGAGAAAATCAAAAAACTCTTATCCATAGACGGAAAAACACAGCGAGGCAACGGAACCAAAAAGCAAATCATATCGTAAGTGCGGTAGACGAGAATGGTTTTTGCGTTGGGGAAAAATTGGTTTTTAGCGAAGTGCGCTTACAGACAAACGAAAGAAAAAGCTCGCGGCGGCATAGAAAAGCGCGAATATTGGCAAACAGACGACATAAATTGGCTTGACGAGCGTAAAGATTGGATTGGGCTTAAATCCCTAGCAATGATACTGTTTTAGCGGAAAAAGTATGACACGAAATACCATAACAAAAAACGGCAAAACAACAACAGAAATTCGATATTTTATCAGTAGTCTGAACGCGAAAGAAATTTCAAGAGCAATACGAGGACATTGGATGGTTGAAAGTTACCACTGGCATTTAGACGTAACTTTCCGAGAGGACGAAAACCGAACCATTGAAAAACAGACCGCCTTTAACCTCAACATCATAAAAAAACTGGCTTTGAATGTATTAAAAATATTTGATGTGACAAAGAAAAACCTCAGCCTAGCGAGAAAACGCTTTGCAATTGGCACAAACCCAGAAAAACACTTGAATATTTTACTTTCTCTTTAATCTCTAACACAATTCGCTTTGCAACTTTGCTTGGAAACCTCTTTCATGCGTTTGTCGTGCTCAAATAACAACAACCCCTTGCGCCAAAATCCTCCAACTGATACACTTACAAGAATGAAACTTAGAAAAAGACAGCAGACGAGGAGATTAACACTATGGGAATACTTGACAAGATTTTTGGGAACTACAGCGATAAGGAAATAAAACGGCTGAATCCAATAATAGACCGCATAGAAGCACTTGAGCCAGACATGCAACGTTTAACGGAAGGGGAACTACGCGGCAAAACAGACGAGTTTAAAAGGCGGCTTGCAGACGGGCAAACTTTGGACGATATTCTGCCCGAAGCGTTCGCAACCTTCCGCGAAGCAACCACGCGTTTGACTGGAAAACGACACTTCCGTGTGCAGTTGTTGGGTGGGGCAGTTTTGCACCAAGGGCGTATTGCGGAAATGAAAACGGGTGAAGGTAAGACGCAAACTGTTGCGTTGCCGTTATACTTGAACGCGCTTGCTGGGAAAGGTGCGCACCTTGTAACGGTAAACGAATATCTGGCGCAGTACCATGCAGAACTAATGGGTTTAAAATATGAATACCTAGGATTAACAGTGGGCTGTATAATTCACGACCTTGCGCCACTGGAACGTCGTGCGGCGTATGCCTGCGACATCACTTACGCTACCAATAACGAATTGGGCTTCGATTATCTGCGTGACAACATGGTCGTGTTTGAGAAGGATAAAGTTCAGCGTGGGTTGCATTATGCGATTATTGACGAAGTTGACTCGATTCTAATTGACGAAGCGCGTACACCTCTGATTATCAGTGGGCCTAGCGGTAAGTCAACTATGCTTTACAAAGTCGCAGACCAATTCGCAAAGAATCTAAAAAAAGGTCGCATCTTAAATGAAGAAGAAATGAACAACCCACTACTTCGCCAAGATGTAGAAGAAGAAGGCGACTTCATTGTAGACGAGAAGAAAAAGGCAGTAACGCTAACGCAAGACGGCGTAAAAAAAGCCGAACGCTACTTCGCAGTAGAAAACCTATCCGACCCCGAAAACGTAGAGATTCAGCATTTTATCAACAACGCGTTGAAGGCGAATTATAACATGCACCGTGATGTAAACTATGTAAGCAAGGATGATGAAATTCTAATCGTTGATGAGTTCACAGGGCGGCTTATGCCTGGTCGGCGTTATTCTGATGGGCTTCATCAAGCTATTGAAGCTAAGGAAAACGTAAAAGTTCAGCGCGAAAGCAAAACGCTTGCCACAATCACTTTTCAAAATTTCTTCAATAAATATACGAAAAAAGCTGGCGCGACAGGAACGGCGATTACCGAAGAAGGCGAATTTCGCGAAATATACGGGCTGGACGTGGTTGCAATTCCCACAAACGTGCCTATGATTCGTGACGATAAAGACGACGTAATCTACCGCACAGAAGCCGCGAAATACAACGCAATCGTAGCAGACATTGCCGAAAGCCACGAAAAAGGACAACCCGTTCTTGTGGGTACGGTTAGCATTGAAAAATCGGAGCTTGTTTCCGCATTGTTAAAGAAGAAGGGTATTCCGCATGAAGTTCTAAACGCGAAGCATCACGAGCGCGAGGCAGATATTATCGCGCTGGCAGGACAAAAAGGAAATGTCACCATTGCCACGAATATGGCAGGACGCGGAACGGACATTATGCTAGGTGAAGGCGTAGTTGAACTAGGCGGTTTGCGGGTAATTGGTAGCGAACGTCATGAATCGCGGCGTATTGATAATCAGTTGCGTGGGCGTTCTGGTCGTCAAGGCGACCCTGGGCTTTCGCGGTTTTATCTTTCTGCCGAAGACGAACTTTTGCGTTTGTTCGGCGGCGACCGCATGAAAGCAATCATGGGACGAGTGGGCATGGGGGACGATGATGTTCTCGAATACGGAATGCTTACGCGCATAGTAGAAAACGCGCAAAAAAAGGTTGAGGGTAATAACTTCGGTATTCGTAAGCATTTGTTGCAATACGACCAAGTTATGAACGAGCAACGCGAAATAATCTATGGCGAACGAAACAAAGTAATAGCTGGCGCGAATCTTCGCGACAATGTAATGAACATGCTACGCGCTGTAATAAATCGTGCCGTGGACGAACACACCGCAGAAGGCGACGTTCCCGAAGATTGGCATGTAGAGGAACTAAACACACACTTACTGCCAATACTCCACGAACCCGCGCTAGTAATCGAAAGGTCAGAAATGGACAGCATCACAAGGGACAAGGTGAAGGAAAATATTCTGGCAGTCGCAACAAAAAAATATGAGAAAAAAGAAGAAGAAATCACCCCTGAAAGAATGCGCGACATAGAACGCGTAATGACAATGAAATCAATAGACCGCCGCTGGATGGATCATATCGACGAAATGGATCAAATGCGGCAAGGAATAGGCTTGCGTTCCTATGCGCAGCGCGACCCGCTTGTGGAATACAAATTCCTAAGTTTTGATATGTTCGAGGATATGACCAACAATATTCAGTTGGACACGGTACGCGGATTATTTAACGTGGCAATAGTCACAGAACAGCAACCACAAATGCAGCAAGCCGTAAACATGAGCGAAATTTCCACCAACAGCAGTGAAACAGCCACCGTAAAAAAACCAACACGCCGCGCAGAAGCAAAAGTTGGCAGAAACGACCCATGCACTTGCGGAAGCGGCAAAAAATTCAAACAATGTTGTATAAATAGAGCATGATAACGGGAGAGTGAAAAAATGCTGGTACTAGAAGAAATTAAACGCAACCTAACGCCGTACAAGGCAAAGCTAATCGAAATGGGGGATTCACTTTGACTTGGCTAACGCCAAAATCGAAATGGAAGACCTAGAAAAAGAAACACTAAAAATGGGTTTTTGGAACGACCAAGCTAATTCGCAAACAGTATTGAAAAAGCTAAAGCTTTTGAAAAGCAAAATAACGTCCTTTGAAAAAGTGCAGGGCTTGTACGACGACGCAATAACACTGGCAGAAATGGGAATCGAAGCGCAAGACAGCGAACTCGTCCCCGAAGCTAAGGAGCAATCCGAAGCCTTTTTGGAAGCGTATGAGCGTCTTCGCACGGACACTTTGCTTAATGGCGAATACGACATCAACAATGCGATTGTGTCGTTACACCCAGGGGCGGGCGGTACAGAATCCTGCGACTGGGTGGGAATGCTTCTGCGTATGTACGGCAAATGGGCGGAAAAACGCGGATTCAAGTTTGAAATTCTCGACTTGCTGGACGGTGACGAAGCAGGCGTTAAATCCGTGACCTTCCAAGTAAGTGGCGAGAATGCTTTTGGGTATTTTCGTAGCGAGAAGGGCATTCATAGGCTGGTGCGTATTTCGCCGTTTGATTCAGGTGGACGGCGGCATACGTCCTTTGCATCATGCGATGTTATGCCCGAACTTGACGAAGCAACAAGTATTGAAATTAATCCCGAAGATTTAAAAGTTGATACTTACCGCTCTGGCGGAGCAGGTGGGCAACATGTTAATAAAACTGAATCCGCTATTCGGATTACGCATTTACCATCAGGCATAGTAGTGCAATGCCAAAACGAACGCAGTCAAATTCAAAACCGCGACCGCGCCATGAAAATGCTTCAATCCAAATTGTACCTGAAGCAACGAGAGGAACAATTGTCAAAGCTTTCGGGGATTCGCGGCGAAATTAAGGATAACGCTTGGGGTAGTCAAATTCGTTCGTATGTATTCTGCCCGTACACGCTGGTAAAAGACCACCGCACAGACGAGGAAACAGGCAATGTACAAGCCGTTATGGATGGGCAAATTGATGCTTTCATGAATGCCTATCTAATCTGGATGCATAAGGCTTCTGCAAGCAACACGTAATGGTTATTGCAATCACGCATGAAAATGCTAATCGCCGTTTGGACAAGTTTTTGTTTGCCTATTTAAACAACGCGCCACATTCGTTCATTTACAAGATGCTACGAAAAAAACGCATTAAACTAAATGGCGCACGCGCACAGGGTAATGAACTTCTGCAAGAAGGGGACGAGTTACGATTGTTTCTGTCAGAGGAAACAATTGAAGGTTGCCGAAAAGCGCGTAACTTCGCAGAAGCAAAGCCCCTAACAGGAATCATCTTTGAAGATGAGAATTTGCTAATCGTGAATAAACCCGTGGGGCTACCGTCCCAAGGCGATGGAAAAACTACCGACCATCTACTAGCACGAGTATTGTACTATCTGCAAGAAAGTGGCGCGTACAATCCAACCGCCGATTTCACCCCTGCAATATGCAACCGATTAGACGTAAACACCAGCGGATTAGTAATCTGCGGGAAAACACTTCATGCGTTACAAGCCGTGAATGCGTTGTTTGCTACTCGCGACGCAATTAAAAAAGAATACCTAGCCGTCGCAAATGGAATCGCTGGCAAAGTAGGCGAAACTCGCACATTAGAGGGCTATTATCACAAAAACGAAAAAACAAACACTGCAAAAATTTTCACAACCCCGCAAGAGGGCATGAAAATTGCAATCACTAAATTCACCGTGCTGGCGGTTTCTAAAAACCACAGCTTGCTTTCAGTTTCGCCCATTACTGGGCGTTCGCATCAAATTCGGGCGCATCTTGCGTCTATTGGTTTTTCATTGGTTGGGGATAAAAAATATGGTGATTCTTCGCGTCATGCGTCTATGCAGTTGCTTCATTGCCGCTGTTTGGAAATCATGCAAGATTTTCTATCATATCCCAAAGGCACAACTTGGGAAGCTTCACCCCCCAAAGAAATGACTGATTGCATTAACAAATTGTTCACAACCCCATGAGAGGATGATTATTATGAAAGCAATAATTCTTGTGGCGGGATATGCAACCCGCATGTATCCGCTAACAGAAAACCTGCCGAAAGCACTTTTGCAATTGCGCGGCAAAGCAATTCTCGATTATATAGTCGAGCAATTAAACGCCATACCCGACGTGGAAAACATCTATGTTGTGTCCAACAGCAAGTTCTATCCGCATTTTTGCGAATGGGCAAAAACTGCAAATACGGAAATCCCAATAGATGTGCTAGACGATGGCACAACCGACAACGAAAACCGTCGTGGTGCAGTGGGCGACGTTCAATTTGCAATCACTGAAAAATCCATTAACGATGAATTGGTAATAATAGCAGGCGACAACTATTTCACATACGACCTTCGCGAGCAATTGGATGTTTTCCGCAAAACAGGTTGCGACACTTTAGCAGGAAAAGAATTACACAATATCGAACAGCTAAAAGCCTTCGCAGTAGCAGAACTAGACCCCAACGGAAAAGTCCTAGACCTAGTAGAAAAACCCGCCGAACCCAAGTCAAATATGGCAATTTACGCAACGTATTTTTATACAAAGGAAACAGCGGCAATGTTTGCGCAATACCTAAACGAGGGCAATAACTCCGATTTAATTGGAGCGTTTCCGCAATGGCTTCACAAACGCAAAGATGTTTACGTCTACAAAATGAATGGCGATTGCTTCGACATAGGCACAATTGAAACATACACAAAACTGCAACTAGCCACCGAAGACATATAGGAGCTTGGGGGAGCTACCTACCATGAGGAGGTAAATAAATGCAAGCTGCAAAATATATATTTATGACAGGCGGTGTATGCTCGGGGCTGGGAAAGGGCATAACCGCCGCTTCATTGGGACGGCTTTTGAAGGCACGCGGCTACAAAGTAACCATTCAAAAATTTGACCCATACATTAACCAAGACCCTGGTCTACTAAGCCCGTATCAGCATGGCGAAGTCTACGTAACCGACGACGGCGCAGAGGTAGACCTAGACATAGGGCATTACGAACGATTCATAGACGAAAATCTAAGCGCGGTAAGCAGCGTGTCGGCAGGAAAAATTTACTGGGAAGTGCTAAACGGCGAACGCGACGGCAAATACCGCGGTGCAACAATCCAAGTAATCCCGCACATCACAGACGCAATAAAAGAGAAAATATATCGCGCAAAAAAAAATTCGGAAATAATAATCTCCGAAATAGGTGGCACGGTGGGCGACATAGAAAGCCTACCCTTCCTAGAAGCCATACGCCAAACCATGCATGATGTGGGCTACGAAAACGTGATGTACATTCACGTAACCCTAATCCCATATCTAAACTTCGCAGACGAAATGAAAACAAAACCTTCGCAACACTCTGTAAAAGACCTGCTTTCGCTGGGAATAAAACCCGACGCAGTAGTATGCCGCACAGAGCGCAGTATGGGAACCGAAATGCGGGAGAAAATCGCGCTATTCTGCAATGTGGATAAATCCTGCGTGATAGAAAACATGGACGCAACATCACTATATGAAGTCCCCCTACTACTAGAAGAAGAACGCTTCGCAGATGTAGTATGCAAACGCCTAGGATTAAACCCACCCGCCCCCGACCTCTCCGAATGGAAGCAATTAGTAGAAAAAACTCATAACCTCCAAAACGAAATAACCATAGGCCTAGTAGGAAAATATACCGAACTCCGCGACTCCTACCTAAGCATAACCGAAGCACTAGAACACGCGGGCATAGCCCACAACGTAAAAGTAAACATAAAATGGCTACACGCAAGAGAAATCAACGACACCACCGCCGCACAAAAACTTCAAAACCTAAAAGGAATCCTAGTACCTGGCGGCTACGGAAGCCGCGACACAGCAGGGCTAATCAGTGCAATCCGTTACGCCCGCGAATCAAAAATCCCATTCCTAGGCATTGGATTAGGAATGCAATGCGCCCTAATAGAATACGCAAGAAACGTAATGAATCGCCCAGAAGCCGACACAACAGAAATCAACCCCAACACCCTAATGCCAATAATAGAACACATAACAAACCCCGACGAAAAATCCCCCCCAAAACGAAAGGGCGCGTATCCCTGCAAACTAAACCCCAATTCCCAAATCTACGCCGCTTACAACGAACAAATAATCCACGAACGCTTCTGTCATCTATACAAAGTAAACAACAAATATCGCCTTGGCATAACCGCCGCAGGCATAATAGAAGCCGCGCAATCCCCTGATGCCCAACACCTAGAGGCAATAGAACTCCCACCCGAATCACATCCGTGGTTCGTAGCAGTACAGTTCCATCCAGAATTTAAATCCAGAATAACCCGCCCCAGCCCATTAATAAAAGCATTCGTAGGGGCATGTATGTAGGCGGCAGCGGCACAGCCGCATTTCGCCGATGACATGTACTGGCAATCTCCGCATACGTCTCGAAGCCAGATGCAAATTCCTAAACAATGAAAAAAGGCTCGTACAGCGAAAATGTACGGGCTTTTTTATGGGCTAGGAAACTGTTCACGGCTTCGAGACGTATGCGTTAGCGTGCCATGCAGGTCGTCGGCGAAATGCGGCTGTGCCGCTCCACTTCATTCGGTTGGAAAATGTACTGTTATTTTTACATATTCCTCCAAATGGAGGGGGAGGGCAATTTTGTATTTCAGTAGCTGTATTTTACCTCTTGGTATTAATCCCATTGCGAAATTGGTAATACTACCGATACAATAATTGTGGAGGTGATTCGTTGATAATAAAGCTCGAACAAGATTCGGCAGTAAACAAGGGCGAACTTATTATCAAGTATTCCGAGTTGGACAAAGAAACGATTCATGCTATTGCGCATCTTGAATTAATAAATACCAAGATTAAATGCACTAGCGATACTAGCGAAGTTTTCGTTAAAATCTCAAGCATTTTCTACTTTGAAAGCGTGGATAAAACAACCTTCGTTTACTGCGAAAAAAATGTATATGAAACGGAGTTGAGGCTGTATAAAGTTGTAGAAAATTTTGCATTGGCAGGTTTTGTGCAAATAAGCAAATCTTGCGTATTAAATATAAGAACGCTGGATTCAATTGCCCCCTCATTTAACAGCAAAACGGAAGCAACCTTAACAAATGGCGAGCGAGTTTATATTTCCCGCAGCTATTTAAAAGGCATAAAAGAAGCACTGGAGGGCATCAAAAAATGAAAAAACTACTTACAAACACATTTCTTACCTCTGGTGCGTGCCTTTTGCTTTTGGCCTTTGTTGTACTCGTGTCCCCAAGCTATGATGTAGATTTTGTCACCACTATTATACGCACCTTTGTTTCTCACTTGGCAATAAACGCAGGTTTAAGGCTAACGGAACGGCTCGAGTTTAGTTATCGTGTATTAAACTACGTTATAGACTTTGCTTGGTCAACGGTTATAGTAATTATAATAAGGATAGGGCTAGGCTGGTTTGAATTTACTTCATTCTGGATGCTAATAGCTATATCTTTGGTTGTGCATTTTATTATCTTTATTTTGGAAATGCACCGCTCTCGTAGTGAAATAGCCGAAATTAACAAGTTAATAAAAGAAAAAAGGCTTTAAGCCAAATATGGAGGTTATTCATGAAGTTCGTAAAACGATTGTTGGCAATGATGCTAACCGTAATTCTTGCCGTAGGCGGAATGCCTACGGTTTTTGCTGCCGAACACGAAACAACCTACACAAACGGACAGGAGGAAGAACAATTTTTTGTTTCGGCGGAAGAACTAAGCATAGACGCATTGGTTTTGGAAGTAGGCGAAAGCGTTGACCTTACGGTTTTGCTTGGTGAGGAAATAATGCTTGTTGAAATTTCAAGCGACGAAGATTTTGTACTTATAAGCCCAAATGTACTTACCGAAGATGGAATTGCTATAATCGAAGGGCTTTCCATTAGCGAAAGTGATGTTACTATTACATTTTGGGCAACCACAACCCCAAGCGCGCTAACTATGACTATTCCCGACTACTCGAACGAAACAACAGAAGATGAGCCAAATCCAGAAGAAGCAACAAAGCCTATAATTAAAACAATTAGGGTTTATGTAATTGAGCCTATGGCTTTTATGCCTTTGAGTTTTAATGCGCCCACATTTTTTGATGATTTTACTGTTGATACTTTGTTTTGGGATAGTCCTCGCTTTACTATGCGTAGATATAACAATATGTTAGTCACTAATATCAGCAATTGGTGGAGTCACGCTCAAACCAGAGGCAGAGCGTGGGATAATTTTATTGCCGAAGTTGATTTTAAGTTTACATCTCCAGTTGGGGTTGATTTTATCGTATTTCACATACGACATACTGACCTTGATAATAATATAGCCATTGTAATCCATGAATATCAAGTGCAAGTTATTCGCAATTGGGATTTAACTGTTCCCAGCCAATGGCTTGGACATCATTCTTTTCCCAGAGGTGAAATGCACAGTGTTAGAATTGTAGCACAAGATGAATTTATAGATTTATTTAGGTGGTGCAATATTGCTAACGACTTCGTTCAAATAAACAACGAACCCATAATCCACGGCATAGCGGGACAACCGCCACAATCTGGGCAAATATTAATTCGCGCATGGCAAGAGTCTGTAGCCATTGATAGGGTAAAAATAATCGACACCAACCCTACGGAGTTTTTCTTTGCAAATAGTTTTGTAAGAGCGGAAGTTGGGACAAATCCGCAGATAATGCCAGTAAATGATACGCCGTATTCGATTGATAGTATTTCATTTGTATCGGATAAGCCTAACATTATTTCCGTGGATAATAGCGGAATACTTACAGCGCATAGGCAGTATCTGGACTATGTAAAAATCACTGCAACTGCCATTTTAAGCAATGGGCAAACAATTACTATCTATTATCATGCTGTAACTTACGCGCCATTTGATGGGCAAGCCAGTTTTATCCTGCACCCTAACCACCCAAATCACAATCAGATTTTGCGTGTTGGCGACACTATGAACCTAAATCTGTTTACTAATCCCATGTATGTTTCAGATGTTAGGTTTGATTGGATAACTAGCCATCCTAACGCCATGCAGTTTGTTGGTAACAATCAAATACAACGCGGTATTCGTGCAATAGCTCCAGCAAATAATA
>Ga0123355_10016842_pt1 | contig 11527 bp, 4 predicted proteins | sample TergutEmb28metaG_3_FD_89872 | JGI IMG/M metagenome (GOLD analysis project Ga0123355, IMG submission 89872) | Embiratermes neotenicus P1 segment gut microbial communities from Petit-Saut dam, French Guiana - Emb289 P1 | ecosystem: Host-associated > Arthropoda: Insects > Digestive system > Gut ...
GTAACAGCCTTTACGGATGTGGCGGCAACTGGTGTGACAAACCAGAACGCGGTATTTAACGTAGAAGGTACGAACCTTAACGGAATAACAGCTGCGAACTTTAGCGTAGCGACAGGGCTACCCGCATGGATTACCGCAGGAACTCCAACACTTACAGGCGTAACGGAGACAGGTGCAACCCTTACTATTCCGCTGACAATAGCAGCAAATACAGGTGCTGCCCGAGGCCCGGCAACCGTAACAATCAATAACACAATTACTTCATCTATAACAGGCACACTATCAGTGAATCAGCTTGCTCTAGCACCAACGCCAGAACCACCAACACCAACGCCAGTACCACCGACACCAACGCCAGAACCACTGACACCAACACCAGAACCACCAACACCAACGCCAGAACCACCGACACCAACGCCAGAACCACAGACACCAACGCCAGAACCACCAACACCAACGCCAGTACCACCGACACCAACGCCAGAACCACCAACACCAACACCAGTACCACCGACACCAACACCAGAACCACCGACACCAACACCAGAACCACCGACACCAACGCCAGAACCACCAACACCAACACCAGAACCACCGACACCAACACCAGAACCACCGACACCAGCGCCAGTACCACCGAGACAACCAGAGCCGCCAGGACGTAGGCCAAGAACCGCGCCAACTCAGCCGCCAACAAATGTTACACCAACGCCTTCACCTGATCCGACACCAACGTCTGACACTGAACCACCTGCGATAATTGTCCCTGTACCTCAACAAGCTTGGTCATTCACAACAGTCAACGAATTCCGGCAAGTCTCTCCATCACTGGCTGATGCACTTTTCGAATTGAGGCTGTTTGTAGGTACCGGAGTTGATGCTACTGGCGCACCGATATTCGAACTGAACCGCCCTCTAAATCGTATGGAAGCACTAGCTTTAGTAGTTCGTTTAATGGGTCTGGAAGAAAGAGCACTCGGATATACCGGCCCGAACCCGTTTGTCGACACACCAGACTGGGGTTCAAACATCGCAGCATTTGCATACAATGAAGGCATTACCGCTGGAATCGGAAACGGGCTCTTCGCATCGGAACGTATGGTATCACATCATGAGTTTACTGTGTTCTTGCTAAGAGTACTAGGATACTCTGAAGCGAATGGAGATTTCTTGTTCGAACATGCACTCGACAAAGCAGTAGAAATTGGCTTATACAGCGAAAACCAAAGAAATATTCAAGAAAGTGCCGAACAATATTTGCGTTCTGACGCTGTGCTCAATATGGTTAACGCTTTAATGACTAACACAAAAGACTCAAACACTAACTTAATTGATACTCTTGATATGATCAGCAGACAAGCGGCAGTTCGATTTGTTGCGGATATAGGAGATATCATATGGTTCTAGATTCCTGTTATGTATAATTAAACGTCGAATACTAGCAATAATGCAGTTGTTGAGGAGTAAGACCATTAGCGTCCAAATCAACGAATTTATTTCTAGTAGGCAAAAAAGGCCTTTCACTCGAAATGAATGATAGGCCTTTTTTTGCGGATTGTCGGAAACACAAGTTGATGCTCCAGTACTGAAAACAAAGAGGCAAGGATCCAAATATATAGGTGGAAATATGGAAACAATTTCATAAACATAGTATAAATAACAACAAAAGTGATAAATACAAACATTAATTGGAATATACTTAATCTAAATGTTGAAAAGAGTTGACATATGATTGAATATGAGATATACTTTGTTTGGAATAGGCAAACCTTGGAAAGTTAAGTCACTGCCGAACGGCTCTAGCCCAGATGAGGAAAAGAGTGAGAAATTACCATATATTAAGGGGGACTTTTAAACATGGTCAACAAGAAAGTGCGTTACTTGACAAAAGCAGTTTTTGGCTTGTTTCTCTCGCTGGTGCTAATCTTTGCATCAGTTACCGGAGTAAGTGTTTCAGCGCAGGAAGTAAACGATTCGTCCTTTGATCAGCTTCTGGAACAGCTGCGCCACGACTTTTTCAGCTCACCAAATCATGCGAGGGCTTTTTTCGATGTGGGCATGCCTCAAATCTTTGTTGAAGGCACTGATATAATACATACCCCGCCAGAAGAATTAACGCGACCACTGCCATTGCCAGCCGATGCTCAAGAGTTCGGCATCGCGCCACTCCGTGATTTTATACCATATCAAGAAGGCGATCAACGTCTGTTCAGATTTCCTAATAGGTTAGGAACTCTCACGAAACAGGGCACGCGTGTCAATGTTTGGACAATGGACGACGCTACTGCCGCACGGATAACCGATGAAATGGTAGCACATTTTGACTATATTGTTAACCGCATGGAGCAAAGCTTTGCGCCTTTTAATGGTGTTCAGATAACGACGGCGTGGCCAGACATGCCAATCGTTGGTGATGTGCATCAGAACGGTTCTGTAAATGTGCTGATACATGACCTAGGAGGCGGTGGGCTTTTTTCCAGCGGCGATTACACATATGGTATGACAGCACAAGGTCATGTTAATCCTATCGCCCTTTTCCATGTAAATAGTAATTTCCTTGATAACCAGCCTGTTCTTAACAATATCTTCGCCCATGAATTTCAACATCTGCTATTTCACTTGCACTTTAGTGTTTACTTGATGGTTACTGGTACTGGCCCAGTAACAGGTCAGCAATTTTTGTGGTTAAACGAAACTTTAAGCGAGCTTGCGGGGTTTTTATATGCTTATCCAGGCTACGAAACGATTTTGCCTGACAGAACCTTCAATGCGTCAGGGAACTCCTATGCTAACCCTAATGACCCAAGAATCGGAGATTTTGTAAACTTCAACAATGCCATGAAAGGTTATGGCATGGCGCAAATGCACGGAATACATATGCATAGGGCAACCACAGGGTATTCGAGTACCATTTATGATTTTCTACGAGGCAAATTTGGCAACAACCATCCGGCAACTAGCAGTAGCGAGTTTCTTGCTAATAATACTCTAATTCAGCAATCCGACATGCGAACCATCGTTGGCAATGCTTTCGCAGCGGCAAATTTGACAGGTTCTACAGGTGCTCAAGGAGGCCTTGCTTTCGACCTGTTATATTTCATTTTCATGGAAGCTTTTGCGGCTGACGGCGGGAGTGTTAATGGACTGACGGCTACGGCATTTCTCGACAGCCCATTTAGTGCACACCGTCTTTGGGGAGTAAGACCAAATTTAGGGTTGCATGCTGAAATGGGCTGGGTTGATGGCGCATGGGGACATAATGGCGTTTTCGCAAGCTTAACATCCGGCGTTAGCAGCTTGGAAACAAGATCGCCCTTCCCTCAGTTGCAATCTGGTGGCACTGTATCTCTTGTGGGTTACAATAACCATCCAGGTCCCGCAACCCATGAAATGTTCTACAGACTTGTCGGAGAAAGCACAGCGAATCCTGATTTAACCATATCAATTGCCGACAACGATCCAAGTACGCGGTTTTACGTGGTTGTGCCCAATGACCCTGCTGGCTCGGTAAGTAATTCATTAAACAGGACTTTCGGAGGTAGTGGTGCACGCATATATTCACTTACGGGCGGTGGCACAACTAATACCATTAATACAGGCGGACAAGTAGCGTATTTGTTCGTGTCGACACTCTTTAGAAATGTAAATACCCAGGTTACATATACGTGGGGAGCGGTTCCGAATCTTTTAAACATAGCCCAGCCATTGCCAGTAAACATAACCCGTGCTGATGCATTAGCCGGACAATGGAACCTGCCATCAACCGTTGATATAACAGTAGAGCCCGCTGGGCCGCCAGACACGGCAACCGTGACATGGGATGCAGTAACAGGGTTTGACTCTGCAAACACCGCTGCCCAAACAATTACTGTTAACGGAACTGTGGACTTGCCCTCCAATGTGACAAATACTAACAACGTATCACTATCTGTCACAACTACAATCTATGTGGATGCAGATATTTTCGCTATTAGTCCAACAACAGTTACGCTTACCAATGCAAGCACCCATACAGTTACTACATCAGGTGATATAACAGGTGCAATCACTATTGGTGCTCTGAACCCTGCAAATGCGGATATTAGCGTGACTATAAATGGTAATGATATTAATGTTGCTTTCATAGGTATTATGCCACATGAAGAAGCACCTGATGCGATTATTTCAGGGCCTCATATGGTAGAAATATATCATGAAGGTATTGTCGTAACTCTTTCGATTGATGTCAATATTCCAGCTTATATTCCGGGCATAATAATGTTCCCAGTAACTGTCAGCGGCAGTCATGCAGGCGTCACTGGCGCAGGCGATTACGAACCAGACGCAACGGTCACAATTAATGCGGGCACAAGAACCGGCTATACTTTTGCTGGTTGGACCGCTTCACCAAGTGTGATTTTTACAGATGCAAGTGATCCAACTACAACATTCATTATGCCAAGTTCTGCAGTAACAGTCACAGCAAACTGGACACCAGATGAGATTCTGCCAACAGCAACGCCAATACCACCGACACCAACACCAGTACCACCAACACCAACGCCAATACTACCGACACCGACGCCAGTACAACCGACACCAACACTAATACCGCAAACACCGACGCCAGTACCTCCAGGACAATGGGATCCACCAAGGCGCAGAACAGGAACCACACCAACACAAACAAATGTTACTCCAACGCAAACGCCTTCACCAACACCAACACCAGTTGCTGAACCTGAACCTGCAGTAATTGAACCTATACAAACCAGGTCATTCACAACAATCGCCGAATTTCGTCAAGTCGCTCCGTCACTAGCCAGCTCGCTTTTTGAGTTAAGGCTGCTTGTAGGTACAGGAGTCGATGCTACTGGTGCACCTACATTCGGATTGAACCAACCGCTTAATCGTATGGAAGCACTGACTTTGGTAGTTCGTTTGATGGGTCTGGAAGAAAGAGCACTCGCATATACTGGCCCGAACCCGTTTGGAGATACACCAGACTGGGGTTCAAGAATTGCGGCATTTGCATACAATGAAGGGATTACTGCTGGTACAGGAAACGGACTTTTTGAACCGGAACGTATAGTAACATATCAAGAATTTACAGCGTTCTTGTTAAGAGTTCTCGGGTATTCCGAAGCGGATGGAGATTTCTTATTTGAACAGGCACTCAGCAAAGCAGTGAATGTTGGCCTTTACAGCGAAAGCCAAAGAAATATTCAGGAGGGCCCTGGCCAATATTTGCGTTCAGATGCTGTGCTCAATATGGTTAACGCCTTATTGACTAACACGAGAGACGCAAACACTAATTTGCTTGATACACTTGTTTCGAATAATGTGATTGAAAGACAATTGGCCATTCGATTTATTGCGGATGTAGGAGATATCATACAGTTCTAGGACTCCAGGGTTTTTCAATTCTGGGAGATAATATAGGGGACGGTGCAGGCATATGCTTGCATCGTCCCTATATTATGCACCCAAACGATACTCTACAAGTCAAGGGCAAATACATCTTGCTGATGAGAAGAATGTGCAAGTCTTTGTTTTGGCTGTCTAAATCAAGATTTAAAAAAGCAACTTAATGACAGTAATTTAACAAAGTGATCTGCCCATGGTGATTTATCCATAACCTTGTAGGGATCTATAGTGGCCAGTATTTCGAATGAATCTCTTCCTTTTTCATAACCCTTCTTCTTAGTTCCTTTTGCGGCAGCATTTAGTGAGTCTTCTACATCTGATTTGGGAATTTCTTCGAGGTTACTGCGCTTTGGCAAAGAATTCGTATTAAATCCTTTGCCAAAATACTTTTCAAGAGCCGAAACGTCCGCAAGAAACCATGTTTCCATGACCTGCACCATAAGATAGCAGTCCGAGCTGGAAGCATCTTTAGGCTCTACCCAACCATCGCGGATTTTTAGATGAGGCCATGGATCAAAAACTTGTGGGCTGCCTGAGATATTATGTACAGGTGATTCACTATCAACAAGCAACATGGCTTTATCGCCCTGTTTAACCGCTATGCAATAAGAGTCGAAAGCCGCATTTCGAGGACCACATGCTACAATTCTAGGCATCTTTCCAACAAGGCCTGCTTTTTCAAAAAATTTGCTAAAAGCCTTTCTACATTTCCCTCTAAGCTCAGAAGAATCGCCACCACCTTCAACAAATATCGTAATACGATTCTTCACCATCGCACTCCTCCTAAATCGCCTCTTGTCCATAATGCACCCAAACGATACTTTTCCAGCCAAGGGGCAAGTTGCCCATTTTGCAGGCGAGTTAAATGTGTCTCACCACCTGTTTTTTCTGCTACAAGGATAACTTCTGGATTATAGTGAAAGGAATCAACGAGGATGTCTGAATGGGTTGTAACAATTAATTGGCATCTTTCTGATGCTTCAATCATAAGTTTTGCCAATTCAGGAATAACATCTGGATGTAGACCCAGCTCAGGCTCTTCTATGCAAATCAAAGGCGGTGGATTTGGATTGCATAAAATTGCTAACAAACTTAGATAACGAAGCGTACCATCCGAAAGTCTTGTAGCAGAGACTGGTTTGCTTAAACCACGTTCATGGAAGTATATTTGAGCATAACTTCCTTCAAGGTTGATAACGTAGTCTTCTACATCTCCATAAAAGTTTTGAAGTTCTTCTAGTAGCCTTTTCTTTGAAGGAAGATGATGCTGTATTTTATTGAGTATTAGTCCAAGATTGCTACAGTCAGATTCCAGATACTGATTAGGCTCGTCTAATTTTTGCGGCTGACGATATGACGCATGTCGGCCAAAAGTCCAATCTCTGTATAATCTTATCTTATCAAATTCTTTAGCAAGGCAAGTTACCTCGGGACGTAAATTTACATCCAACACTTGGCAAAATACGGACTGGTTCCTATTATCATCATCATAAATCTCAAACTCATGGATAATAGGTCCGTGCGGAACAGAGTCCACAACAAGTGTACCTTCATGATAATCAAAATAATGCTGAAGGTTTTCTAAACCTTGATCAGAAGCTGAATTCGTTAGTTTCTCCTTAACGAGTTCAAATCGCGAACCGTACGATGAGAAAGCTAGTTCATAACGAAGTGTATCATGATTTTTCGCTTTTTGTGGCAGATGCTCTGTTGAAACCATAAAAACTAAACTTGCAGGTAAACCTAAATTAGATGAGCCATAGTACAACCAGTCCAAAACACCACCCCCTTCACGTATAGGCTTTCTTATGTCGCGGGGGACATTTCTCAACAAATCGAAAGCTTCAAGGAAATTTGATTTTCCGCTACCGTTTGTGCCAATAACTATGTTAAGGGGATGGAGTTCAATCTCCTGTGAGTTGCTGCCAAAGCTAAGAAAATTATTGAGTTTCACCGATTTAATCACAATTGCCTCCTTCTCTGTAGTGCAGTGTGCAAATATGAGTCTTTCTTATTTTTTGATGGACAAACTTGTAGCTTTTAATCCATCATATTTCACCTGCTAAATTGTAGGATAGCATAGTTTCACTAGGGTAACAAGTGATGTAAAGCAACTTATACTCCGAATTACTAGGCATTAATTGGAGCGAAGCTTTCACAAGTCGTTCGCATGAGGTGGTGCAAGAATAATCCCCCTTGCTATAGAGCCTTTAGCAACCTATAATGTAACTAGTCTCGTGAGTTGAACTACCTGAGCAGTGTGACTACCAGAAGGGATGTAACAACGGGTCGTTAAATATCCGTATATGCGACTTTACAGTAAAGTTTTTAGAATCACTATACTAAAACTGAGGAGAAATTACTTGAATAAGTGGTTGATTCTAGGCATTGACGAAACTGACAATAGTGAAGAAATCAAACAAGCCTATCGAAAGCAGCTTTCAAAGCATAACCCAGAAGATGATCCAGATGGTTTTATGCGTCTTCGCTCAGCTTATGAGCAAATCCTGAAGGAACTGGATGACAAATCTAAAGTGGAAAACGCTGACTCATCACCATTAGGCCAATTTATGAAGCGTGTGAATGATGTATATAATGGCTTTTCTTTGCGCTGTGATAAAGCAGTGTGGAGAGAGCTTTTAGCAGATGAATGCTGTATGCGGCTTGATATGCAAGATGCTACCGAAGAAAAACTGCTCATATTTCTAATCGAGCACTATTATTTGCCTCAAGAGATTTGGGCTTTGCTTGATAGCCATTTTGGCTGGAGTTCTAAGAAAGAGTCGCTTAAGTGCATCTATCCGCCTAACTTTATTGATTTTATACTTGATACAAAATCCTCAATAAGGTGCAGGTATGACTTATTCGTTTTAGACCCTGAGTATCATACAGCAGTGACGGCTAAGCAATTTGACAGTTGGTTTCGTTTATACTATGAGATTCAAGAAATGCTGCATGTTCGAAACTTCGATAATGAGCATTTTACTGAGATAAAAAACGAGATAGAAGCATCGCCAATCAAGCATGTGTATTATGACTTGCAAAAGGCCCACTTGCATTTGGCAAAAAATGAAGCCGCGCAGGCATTAGCCATAACCGAACCTATCTTTGCACAATTACCAGATGATTTAGAGGTAGTCTTAACTCATAGCGAAGCACTCTCGAAAAACAGCCGATATCAGGAATCTTTAGATCATCTTAGAGCATTAGCGGCACTATATCCCGAAGATATCGAAGCGAAGAGAGGAATTGCCAGTGCTTTAATTTCTCTGGAAGATTATGAATCTGCTCGTGCTTTGCTCCTGGAAGTTTTGGATGAGTATCCCGATGATGTATTTGCAACAATTTCTTTTCGGCTAGTAACTGGGAAGCTCATAAAAGTTTATGAAGAAAAACATCAATCAGCTCCCAATGATCTTGAAATCGCCATGACATTGGCCAAACATTATCTTAATAATAGACTTCATGAGCAAACCTTAGCAATTCTGGAAAAGATTTCTCCGCCTCCGGAAAATACATCATATTATGAATATTTAGCTGACTGTCATGTTTTTAAGGGAAATTTTGAAGAAGCAATTACAAACTACGAAGCAAGCATAGCCATTGAACACAGTGCCCGCAATTCTAGCAAACTAGTGACTGCGATGATTGCAATAGAGAAGTATGATGAAGCATTAAAATATATAGAATCTACTCTGACCCTTAAAACCAATGACAAACTATGGCTGTTGCATTTATATTGGTGCAAGGGCTTGATTATGTCAAAGACGGATAGGCTTGAAGATGCATTGGACTCTTTAGATGAAGCTCTGACAATCAACGATCAAGTAGCAAGAGTGTATGTCCTTAAAGCTCAGATTCTTCAGACAATGGGGAGAGTCAGTGAAGCTCTGGATTGCTGCCAACAGTCGATAAGGATTTCTCCCTATAACTCTTCAGAAGCTTACACCATTCAGATGGAGATATATAATAACGCAGGGATGTATGAGCATATGCTGGAGATAGCAGATCAGGCTGAACAGGTGGATTTTATAAGCCCGCATATCAAATACCACAAAGCAGGAGCCCTGCGGTTACTTGGTGAACATGAACAAGCACGAGAAATCGTTGACGCATTGTTGGAATCAGATCAAAAAGATGAGTATCGCGATTATTTTCATCTCGAAGCCGCTTTTCTTGCGGAGATAGAAGGTGATTACACCAGAGCTGTTTCCCACCTCCAAAAGTCTATCGACTTAGCTCCAGACGTTTACCGCTACACATTACTAGCTAAAATGAAACGCCTGAAAGGAGACTATGATGGTGCTTTAACCATATATGATAGACTTTTATCAGAAAATCCCGATGATATTTCTGCTCTGATGGGACGCGGTGAGCTTTATATTAGCAAAAAAGAATTCAGCCAAGCACAAACAGACTTTAATGCAGTATTGGCTATAGATGAAGAAAACGAAGAAACCTATAGACGCATAATAGCCTCCTATGGGGAAGAGAAGCGATACGATAAGGCGCTTGACTGGGCTATGCGCCTTTTGGATAAGTTCGAGAGAATTGAGAATCAGGTATGGCTGGCAAATCTATATTGGGAATATGGCCAGCTAGATAACGCGGAAGCTGAGTATCGGAAGGCAATAGAAAGATACCCTAATAGTTGGCTAGGCCCTTATTACTATGGATACTATTTAAGTAGAAGGCATCGCCATGATGAAGCTGTGCTGCAGTTTACCATCGCTACGGAAATGAACCCTGAAGAACCAGATTTGTATGAAGAGTTATATTATTCTCTGATTTATTTAAAACGTTGCGAAGAGGCTCTGGCTGTTTTGGTTAAAAGAGAGGCTTTGGACGATTATAATCTTGGAGAAATAATCGTGCAACAATCTATAGCTTTGGAATATATGGGTCGTTATTCGGAAGCACTTGAGAAACTGTTTGCGGCCGTCGAGCTGGGAGATCGCTTAAATGGCTATTGGATGCCTGCTCAGATTTATACCCGAATAGGCGTACTCTATGATGCATATTTCAACGATGTGAAGAATGCGATCAAATACTACACAATTGCACTGGAGCTGGATAGCAATTGCTATGACGCTTATTGGTATCTTGGCGATATGGACTTACATGTCTCAAAAGATTATCAAGAAGCAATCGATAAATATACTCAACATATAGAGTTGAATCCGGACGAACCACGAGTTTATATAAAATTGGCACAAGCCTATGCGATGGTCGGTGAAGATGAAAAGGCTTGCGATGGTTACAAGAAAGCTTTGAAATTGAATCAGGAGAAAAACGAAGAAGATCCTTCGCCCTGCTATGAGATTTATGATGCTGTCTGCTATATGGGACTTGGACAAGTTGACATTGCCAAGGAGATCTTTCTGCGGATGATTAATGCACCAGCATTGCCTGGGTCATGGTGCAACAAATCTCAATGTGATGTTTGCTTAGATAGCTTGGGCAAGATTTGCGAAGAAGAAGGTAACTTCAGCGAAGCACTTGCCTATTATGAAAAAGCGATTGCTGCATGCAATTATGTAAAATACAATGTGTCCTATGAAGAGCTTAAGAAAAAAATGAAAGACAAAGGTACAGTTCGAGACTAAACCAACAGCAGATAATAAGCCACTGTCGGTTAGGGGGGCGGTGGCCCTGGCATTGTCTGAATTCAAGCGGCATCAATCTTGCCGTTGGCTGCCAGGGCTGGGCACCCCTTGTATTATAGTTTTACGTCAATAGGAGCTTCATCAATGTCGCCTGTTTCAAAAAGCGAAGTTAGTATCTCTCCAAAAAGATTGTAGATGAGCATTAACCTTTCTATGTTTTTGCTCTCATATAGCACAACTAAACTTAACCCATCACAGTTCTCGGGAAATTTGCGTCCTATGCTTTTATAACCATGTGAAATTTCAAATTCCAAATCAGCTTTTTGAAGCAGAAGATTTTTTAATTCCTCATTAGACAGCAAGTTTTGTACTTTTTCTGTAGAGTTGCTTTTAATCACGAAAATATCGTCAATGCGTGGGTCACCTATTTCAATATCAGATTTTCCGAACTTTTCAGCAATCTTATTGAGAAAATTCTTCTTAGAAATACGAAACTTAAAATCAGATTTAGCTAC
>Ga0123355_10016843_pt1 | contig 11527 bp, 5 predicted proteins | sample TergutEmb28metaG_3_FD_89872 | JGI IMG/M metagenome (GOLD analysis project Ga0123355, IMG submission 89872) | Embiratermes neotenicus P1 segment gut microbial communities from Petit-Saut dam, French Guiana - Emb289 P1 | ecosystem: Host-associated > Arthropoda: Insects > Digestive system > Gut ...
CCACAGTTCCACCTTTCGCTGCTAGGATCTCTCGCGTCGTTGTGGACGGAGGCACCTGGCGGCTAAAGTGGGAACGTCTAAAGGCGGGGGAAAGCAATGGCAAACTACCCCCAAGAACTTGCCTAGGACGCAGTGTGCCAGAGCCATACCAGTCCCATGACTGGGCTCTGGTTCCTGCCAAACCCGGCCTTCAAGGCTGAATACTAATGAATGAATGAATAACAGAACACTCTTTTCTTACAATTTAAATCCACATAAGAAGAATGCAAAACAAAATTACATTTTAAGCCACGTGTGCAGTGCCTAGTGGCAAGCAGCTTGACTATATTAAAAAAAACACTCAGGGAAAACAAGAAATAATCACTTTCGTTTAAAACTGCACCTGCACCTTCACCCTCTGCACGTAGCTCAGAATCATTCAGTTCCGCGTCGTTTTCCCTTGTATTCGTTCTGTTGTTTTATCACCAAGCCTTTTCTTCTCTTGCCCCTTGTTAATGTCACAATTTCATATTCACTTCCTACGCTGGTATCTCATAAAATCTCTTTTTTTTTTCAGTTTCTATATGAAGTTAAGAAGAAGGGACTGATGGTCCCATTTAAGGGAGAAAAGGAAGTGAATGTACAAACCTCAGCGGTAAATATAATAGGGTGGATAAAATATAGTTCATAACTTGTATTCAGCTACATGTTTCCCTTATACGTAGACCTTCACCGAGCTATACGTTTTTCTACGCAAAAACCAATGTTAACCTGAAGTGTCATCTGTTATAAATAAGCATTCCAGTTTTCACAAAAGGATCTATATGAATTAATTGAAGTACGAGGGGGCGCTGATAAGTCCTTAGCACGAATTACTTCTCGATGTCGTAGGGCGGAATCGATAGTGTCGTTGGAAAGAAGGTCTGTTCTTGTGCCGAATTGCAAGTCTTTTCTTCTTACGAAGGCCGAAAGGAAGCATGTCAGGCGACGCGCGATTTCAACAACATGCAGACGCGAACTGTCATGATTTTTTTTTTTTTTTGCAAGGCAAGGCGCCGAAAGAAATTCACGCCATTCTGAGAGAAACATTTTAGGAACATGCACCATCGTATGCCACCGTCAGAAACTGGGTGGCCCAGTTTAAACGCAGTGATTTTTCCACCCGTGATGCGCCTGGTCCTGGACGACCCAAAGCAGTGACCTTCCCGGATATTATTGATTAAATTCACGAGCTAATCTTGGAAGACAGCCGGATTTCGGCTAAATCAATAGCTGAGCAACTGAGCATCTCATGTGAGTAGGTTGGGTCCATCATTCATGAAGATTTGAACATACGGAAACTCTCCGCGAAGTGGGTCCCGAAATGCCTGAACGCAGATAAAAATGTCAACGGTGCCAGTCGTCTGAGCAACATTCGGAATTTTTTTGGTGCGATTCATATAATTTCCTGTCGCGATTGTTGACCATGAACGAAACATGGTTATATCACTATGACCTGGAGACAAAGCAACAATCAGTGGAGTGGCGGCATAGAGGCTTCCTCCGCACCAAAATATTCCGAGTGCAAAATTCGCTGGAATAGTTTTCGCCTCAGTTTTTTGGGATCAAGACGGCATCCTCATCATTCATTATCTTCCAAAGGGCCAAACTATCAATGCAAAGTATTACTCATTTCTGTTGGTGCAATTGAAGGACATTTTGAAGGAAAAACACCGCGGGAAGGTCATCAAGGGGGTCTTGTTCTTGCACGATAATGCCCCAGCTCACCGGGCAAATGCAACCCAGAAAAAACTGGCCTACCTAGGCTTCTAGTATCTTGATCACAAACCTTATTCCCCGGATCTGACCCCGTCGCACTACCACCTGTTCCCTGCACTGAAAAAACAATTGGAAGGTCGCCATTTTTCGTCCGGCGCGGAGGTCATTGCTGCCGCGGAGACCTGGTTGGACGGACAAGTTTCTGAACTTTTTTGAGTTTCTTGCAAAAGTTAGAGCAACGGGCTAAGAAATGTATTGAGCTTCGTAGGGAGTATGTTGAATAAATCCCGAGTTTGGTCGCTGTAGCTTTTTTCCTTGCTGGTCGGGCTAAGGACTTGTCACCGTCCCCTCGTATAGTATAAATTACACTGCAAACCCTATTTCGTAGTTCAAAACCAAGGGCGGCAGCGAACAGCAGGCCTGTCGAGACCATCGCCCGCAATGGCCAAGTCGACTAAAGGATTCGCGTTCGGCGCTGATCACCCGAGCGCCCTTCGGTTACCCTGACCGAGGATTTCCCGTGATTTTTCCTCAGTTGTAAGGCAAATGTCAGGTTATACGATGCAAAATCGAGCCATGGCCCGCACTCCCCTCCCCCAGCCGCGGCGGCTTCACCTAAACGCCTGACAAACGTCGCACACCTCCAGTTTGCGACACAGCCAGTCTGGGCTCAGAACCCAGACAGCCAACCAACCAAAGTTATCGCTCCCATACTTAGTCCAGGGCAACCAAGACCCTAGTCTTTGGCATGATCAGTCAAGGCCCTCAGCCTGACTTCAAAAACGTTAGCGTAAGCATATTCCCATGTTAGAGTTTAAGTGTCTGTTACTGAGCCCAGCAATGCGGTCAAAAGCAGGAATGGCTAACAGACAGGGGGGTCTCGACTTGGGCTTCGTGCAAGTCGACGCCCCCAGTAAACAATTTGGCTTGGCTTGGCTTGGCTTGGCCTGGCCTGGCCTGCCCTGGCCTGTCTTAGCTTGGCTTGGCTTGGCTTGGCTTGGCCTGGCCTGGCCTGGCCTGGCCTGGCCTGGCTTGGCTTGGCCTCGTTTGGCTTGGCTTGGCTTGGCTTGGCTTGGCTTGGCTTGGTCTGGCTTGGCTTCGCCTGGCTTGGCCTGCCTTGGCTGATTTCGTAGTTCAAACGTTCCTTTTAAGCTGTCTGCTAAACTCCGTAATATTTATATTTTCATTTCATCCTTTAAGCCGGTGGCCGCGCGGTCTAAAGCGTAAGTCTGCGACCTATCGCTTGCTCAGATTGCAGGTTCGAATCCCACCGGCCGCATGGATGTCTATCTCTGTAAGTGTTGTGCATTACGACGGGCCGATCTTTCGTGCAGGGGGGTCCTACCGAGTGTGTATGCATCGCTGAGTGTGAACAAGCGCAACAATAGCCCGGTAGAAAAGTCCGGAGTAAACAAATTTGTTTTGTAGTGGATACTATAACTGTTCCTCAAAAAGCCATTCATTAATTTGTTTAATTAAGCAGAAGCCAAGGACAAAACAGCTAGACAAAACACATCTTAGGTGTAACCTAAATGTTGAACGACTAAAATGCCATGCGGCTGCAAATTTCACACACTGAAACTTTTAAAATGAGGCAATATCTAAGACTGATTAAATTTAATTATTAGCTTAAAGCGTATATTGAGCGTAGAAATACAGTAGACAATTGACGAAAGAGGTCACTTGGAATGAATTAGAATAAGTATGCCTACTTTGTGCGTAATATTCTGTATAAAATGGCAGTAACAGTTTGAAGTAACAGGTGCTGCCCCATAAAGTGTTGCAATGAAACGGAGTACAAAATTTAGTGCTGCTGGTAATGGTGTCAAAGCAATGTGAATAATGACTTATTAATTTATCAACGGCGCACTCTCGCGGACAGCAAAGTTACCATAAATTTATGTTTTGGTATTCGCCCGTTCTTTCCATGAAATTAACATCACCAGCAAATAACAACAACTAGCTTCAATATGTCCCTATTTTCACGCAATAGTCAGATTCATAATATATAAATAACCAACAAGATACACTTCAATGTTTATGGTGTATTTTATTCACTGAATTATCACCAACGTGTTCCAACTAGTATGCCACGCCGTCAACTCATCACCTACACACATCAATGCATCAAGCGTCACTACGCATATACTAAATGATTTTAAATCCCTAGATTTTAATCATAAATCATTTTTAACCTAAATTTATATAACTCACATAATTTTAACCGAAATAATAGTTTTAATTATTATGGAGTGACGGTGACGCAGTTAAACACATTTGTACGTCTGTATTCTTGTGATAATAACATCACCCTCAAGATGGCAGGAATACTCGTCGAAACACGTTGGTGAGAATTTCGTGAATAAAATACATAATAAACATTGAAATACCTTTTGTTGGTTAATTACATATTAAGAGACTCGTTTGTTCCATTCCGTCCCAATTTGCCCTGTTTGTTTCTCGCACGTCTAAATGTGCCTTATAAATGCGAGACAAACACAACGACAATATGAACATCTGCAGTAGTCGGAAAGTTTCAGCGGTAATAACAATGAAGATTGTCATCTGCAGGTTTGAGACAGCCCTATGTTAACATTTCGCCCATACCCGTTGTCTATGCCTATAAGGTAAGAAATTCTTACAGTTTCCTCCGAAATACTGATAAATACCTACGAAAATACACAGTGCTATAAACCAGATCAGAGTCTCAAGTGCGTTCTTGTTTGAACTCATTTCGTTTAGTAAAAGAATCATACACCTGCAAGAAATATAGAGACTTAGCTTATGTTGAAATATAATAAATTTAAATATATATATATATATATATATTTGTAGATAAAAATCAGTCCCCTTACAGGCCCGAGTGCCCAGAGGGTTCCAGGAAGTTACGGTTCACAGATTACGTGACAATGGCCCAGGATGGTGGTAACGGTCGTTTTTTACCCCCAGGAAATATTCTTGGTACTCATTTCTGTTAGAGGCTGAATATTTTTAGAGATACTTCAGACTAAATAAATACCATTGCTAAACGGATTAAATTTTTTGCATCGGTTTGTGTGTTCGTTGCAGCTCAAAGCTTGTTCCCGAAAAGGAGAAAGGGTAGATGTATCCCCGTATAAGGACAAATTCCGCCTTCTTGAAGGTCAGACCACAGGGGTTCTGAAAGTGGAGAGTGACTCCGGTAGGGGCTGCTTCAAGTTCGACGTCGAATTCAGACGCGGCATATAGCCTTTACAACACGACATTCCGTCTGGTCTTGTCAACCAACACTGATACGTGGTTCAAACCACTGAATGGTAAAATTGTGTATGGTTATGTTCACCAGAATTTGTATTTCTTTCTGTAATGGCACAGCAAATAAAATGTATTATGGTTTGAAAATCACTGTTTTCTAGAGTGTGATGTCATGCACATTCGTATGAAAATACAAACGTTTCGGAAGAACGTGCTGACACGTTCCTCCGAAAAGTTGGTATATTTCCACAAGGTGTCGCACAATAGGTTACAGCAGTCTTTATAGCTATCGTCGTCAGAACCCCTACCTTCACAATGTAAAAAAAAAGTTATACTTAACCATATATTTAGCCTGAGAAAACCAACGTAACTTGATAGCTTATCGACTAGTTTTAGTTATACGAGGGGGCGCTGATAAGTCCTTAGTCTGAACTGCTTCCCGATGCCGTAGGACGGAATCGATAGTGTCATTGGAAAAAGGGGTCTGTTCGTGTGCCGAATTGCAAGACTTTTCTTGTTACAGAGGCTGAAATGAAGCACGTCAGGCGACGCGCGCGATTTCAACAACATGGAGACGCGAGCTGGCATCACTTTTTTTTTTCCTGCAAGGCAAGGCGCCGAAGGAAATTCACGTCATTCTGAAAGAAACATTAGGGGAACATGAACCATTGTATGCAACTGTCAAAAACTGGGTTGCCGAAGTTTAAACGTGGTGATTTTTCAAACTGTGATGCGCCTCGTCCTGGACGACCCAAAACAGTGACCACCACGGAGATTATTGATCAAATTCACGAGCTAATCTTGGAAGACCCCCGAATTTCGGCTAAATCAATAGCTGAGCAACTGAGCATCTCACATGAGCGGGTTGGGCCCATTATTCATGAAGATTCGGACATGCGGAAGTTCTCCGCGAAGTGCGTCCCGAAATGCCTGAACGCGGATCAAAAACGTCAACGGTGTTAGTCGTCTGAGCGAATTTCGGAATTTTTTCGGCACGATCAAAATGATTTCCTGTCGCGATTGTTGACCATGGACGAAAGCTGGTTATATCACTATGACCCGAAGACAAAGCAACAATCAATGGAGTGGCGGCACAGTGGCTCATCCCGCCCCAAAAAATTCCCACTGCAAAAACGCGCTGTAAAAGTTCTCACCTTGATTTTTTGGGATCAAAATGGCATCCTCATCATTTATTATCTTCCAAAGGACCAAACTATCAATGCTGAGTATTACTCATCTCTGCTGGTGCAATTGAAGGACATTTTGAAAGAAAAACGCCGTGGGAAGATCACCAAGGAGGTCTTGTTCTTGCACGATAATGCCCCGGCTAACTGGGCACTTGCAAGCCAGAAGAAACTGACCTATCTGGGCTTCCAGTGTCTTGATCACCCACCCTATTCTCCGGATCTGGTCCCGTCGCACTACCACCTGTTCCCTGCACTGAAAAAGCAGTTGAAATGTCGCCATTTTTCGTTCGACGCAGAGGTCATTGCTGCCATGGAGACCTGGTTGAACGGACAATATTCCGATTTTTTTTTGGAGTGGCTTGCAAAAGTTAGAGCAACGGGCTAAGAAGTGTACTGAGCTTCGTAATGTATGTAGAATAAATCCCGAGTTTGGTCGCAGTAGTTTTTTCCTTCCTGTTCGGGCTAAGGACTTATCAGCATCCCCTTGTATAATATGCTATTAAACTGCATTAATGTAAGGAACATGCTGACAATTACAAAGTTCAGCCATTCTGAATTCGCATTACATTATATAAAAAATGTACCGTGTTCTGACAAAATAAAGCAAATTATATATCTTCAATCAACATTTCAAGAATCTAAAATTTCTCTCGTTATTTATTTTAGGGATCTTTATTTTATAATATAATAAATTCATAACTGATGTTGTGTACACGGTGGCACAGAGCCCACATCACACAACGAAAAGCATACAGTTAAATAAAATGTCCTCTTATAAAAATACTCAAAATAAGGCAATAATTTCTAATTACTTGAGGCCTTCAATCTTCTGGCATGTGACGCAGCGCTGGTTGATAGTTGGCAGTTAGGCTATATTTCCTACAATAACATAGCAGTCGTACGAACTACTGAGGTGGGAACGCCATGGGCGGTACACAACATCAGTCAACGAAATGCACAATTTTTAAATTAATATTTAGATTTTAATTTCTGTTGACTCTTATATTTTTCAAAACCCTTGGGTTCAACCGCAAGCAGACAGCTGTATATGCAGTATGGTATGCTTTACATGCAACTGAGTGAATAGTCTGGTGGATAGGATGGTCAAACGATGCATATACAGCGGTCCTCCCGAGGATGACCGCAATAGGTTCGAAATATGTAGGAGACAACAGAAATTAAAAAGTAAATATTAATTTAGAAAATTGTGTATTTCGTTGGTTTATGTTGTATAATTATATCACAATGCAAGGTGCAAACAGCATTTTAAAAAAAGTTAATCTAGGGTAGTGAAGTCATTTAGTGTTCAACATCTTGAGTAATAAGGAATACTGGTTAAAGTTATGTCTGTAGAATACAAAATAACAACAAGGTAACTGCATGAAATGTACTTTTGGCTTTCGAACTGACAGTGGTATCTAACGGTGAAGTGTATCTGGGCCTGTGTAAAGTGGCACGGAAACACATCGTGAACCTGGCCGAGCATGACTTGTGACATGCCGTCCATAGTTAGTGGAATTACGGATGTCGCGACGGTGGTACCAAGCAACGAGGTTGTGCCAATAAATTGTACTAGAATAAACCTGCAATAATGTAATAGTAACGACTATGACAATGATAATCATAATGATAGTAACAAAAGACTGATATCGATAAGAACAGGGGCTACTGGAATCATTTCGAAATCACTCACAATGCCTGAGCAACATACCAGGGGAAAACGAAATTAAGGAAACGCAAAAAACAGCCTTTGGCACTGCACACACACATACTGCAGGAAGTGCTAATGTCAAAGTACAAAACACATTTAACGGGCAAAATAACATTACATATAGCACAATTTGTTAATACAGAACAACTGCAACACCATATACCATACAAACATGGTTTGTTTCAGGTATATAATTGTAAATACCCTGCATAAGGGTGATAACAGGGATGATGATAATGATGATGATGATGATGATGATAATAATAATAATAATAATAGTCTGCAACATATTTAAAATGTCAAGCAGTAAACCTCCCTCTCCAACAAACTGCGATCTAATGATGAATCGGACCAGCACATTGGCCCAACAGGCAAGACAAATTAAATCTTATGCTAGGTATAGTAAAGTAACACATCAAATTCACATAAATGTGTAAAAACCAGTACACATATGTAATATCTGTGCAATATTCACAAACGCTTCGAATATCTCGGTATATCCATCCATTGTAACGCATCTCACTAAGAATGGCTACAAGTGGCCGAAACATGAAGGAGCGATACTATGTTTATAATATAGGATACTTTTATACATACGTATATTTGTATTTGTTGGCTTCGTTACCATATCTAACTGCTCAGTGCACAGTCAAGGATTAGTGACAATTAAATCTTACACATTCCCATCAACACAGGAAAATTCATATCAGGGATTGAGAGAGCTTGCCTTGCGCATAGGTGGTCACGGAACTCAATCCGATTGAGTCACGATCATTTCACTGTTGCAAATGCACATCTCTCACATATTCACAACAGCGTCAACATTAACAAAACAATTATTTAAATAATAATTTAAATAAACAAAATAATTATCAGCCATAAAAACAGCATATCGATTCTGGTATATTAAATGGTTTTACGCGGGAATTTCATGTGCAGTGTACTTGTTCCGTTCTTACTGTTACTGTAGGGACAGTTTATTACGTCAGTACATTTTCCGTGGAAGATAAGTGTTCTGGAGCGCGATCCTTCTTCAGGACCCGATAGTCACACCCACAGTACAAAAATTCGCTTCCCTTTATGCGAACCTAAACTTATTAAAGTGCTAATGACTGCCAACTTGCTAGACAAGGATCAAATCCACACCTTCCGCAACCACTGTCGGATCCATTGCATTGTACCTATGATTGTCCATTCTATTGTTATGGTTCCCAATTGCTGCACACGTTTCCATTTAAAAGACGATGATATATGTAGAAATATGTATGTATGTATATATATATATATCATCGGCTTTTAAATAAATAAATATATATCAACTCTACATCTCGTTTTCTAATAAAGGTTTCCTCCACTCCTCTCTATCTAGAGCTCGTGTCCAACTCAGAATTATTCCCAGTTTCCTTGCGTCTCCACTAACTTCATCCGGCCACCTTGACTTTGTCTTCCCACTTTCCTTTTTCCACTAATTTTTGTGTGTAGGAGTCTCTTGGACATCAGCATGTATGTATAATTTTTGACATTACAGAAAGATGGTCAAATAATTATTGTATATGAGGTCAAAGTGAAGAAATGTTGAATAAGTTATATATATATATATATATATATATATACGCTTTATTTTGACTACACAAAAAGGTGGGGATCGCGGTAGCACAGTGGTTAAGGTGCTGTGCTACAAATCGGAAGGTCATTGGTTCAATTCCAGATGGAGTCATTGACATTTTTCATTGACATAACCCTTACGATCTCACTAGGGCCCTGGGGTCGACTCAGACTCTAGCAGAAATGGGTACCAGGAGTATTTCCTGGGGGTAAAAAGCGGCCGGTGCATAATGCTGACAAACTTACCACCATCCTGTGCCGTTGTCATGTAATCTGGGAAGGTCGCTGGTTCGATTCCAGATGATGTCACTGGAATTTTTCATTGGTATAATCCTTACGATCTCACTAAGGCCCTGGGGTCGACTCAGACTCTAACAGAAATGAGTACCAGGAGTATTTTCTGGGGGTAAAAAGCGGCCGGTGCGTAAAGCTGACAACCTTACCACTATCCTGGGCCATTGTCACGTAATCTGGGTACCTTAACTTCTTGGAACCCTCTGGGCACTTCGGGCCTGTAATGGGACTGCTTTAACTTCTTTCTTACAAAAAATTAGATAAATAATTATTTTATGCAAAATCAATGTGTTATGTTAAAATTAAGAATTAAGAAATGCCAAATAAGTTATATATATATATATTGTATGTATTAAAAGAGATAAGGACAGAGAAAGCCATATCACGCGAACAGGATGAAAAGTGACCTAATGTCACATTCTGTATGGAAACAGAAGCAGCAAGAATACATACAGGTAGGTCCAAGCTACAGTGTCTGCAGATGGTTATGACACGGGAAAGGCTGTAATGTTTGGAGGTGAAGGGCAGAAAGAAAAGAAGAAGAAGGAAGAAGAGAAGAAGAAGAAGAAGAAGAAGAAGAAGAAGAAGAAGAAGACGAAAAAGACTGTTACAGCGTCACATAAGTGTCCTTCTTTTCCTCTTATCCTAAAGTCAGTAGCGTGTAAATGCTGAAACATGCCGATATGCAAAGAGCACTTCAGTCTCTTTGGCAGCTGGTTTTGTAACATAACAGCGAACCTTTCGGCAGATACATAATGTGAAACAAAATCATAACAACAACAACTCGCGCAAAAGCTTATCGACTCAACAGCAAACCACTTATTCTACGGCTCAAGATGAAAATAATCTCTGTTTTAGACCCACGTCTGTCAAACGTTACCACGCACATTACAATTCTCTACTTAAACTGGTGCATCAGAGGTCAACAGTGTGTAGGCGATTAGTGCTTAACACATTACATTCTGTCGTTCATCGCGCTTCCGTTTTCACAGAAATATCTACTAAAATGTGGACATTTTAATTACCCATTGTAGCGCAATACACCATACAATAATGAAAGACACTTGTATTGTTCCCACCTCAAAACTTGGCACTGCAGTTATTTTCATAATGATGATGAATTGGAATGAAAGAGTACAAGAGAAAGGAATCTATATTTATTTGTTTTTTATTGTGGTGTTACAGCCCTAATCGTATCTAGGCATCTGGTTTTGGGGGTTTCTAGATCATGCACAATTGGACACACACAAGCATGCACGCACACATGCACGCGGTAGGACTCCTCTGAACGAGTGACCAGCCTGTCGCAGAAGCCGCTGCCGACACAACACACCACAAACACTAGAGAAGAATATCCAGCCCTTCAGCGGGATTCGAACCCGCGATTCCAACAACGAAGCCTAAGATCGCACAGCCACCGGGATCGGCCCATACTCATTTTAAGGCAAAACAATGTACATGTCTCATATACCTGCTCTTTACTGAATCAGTAAGGGATACATGATACAACAATGGGGGTAAGAATGTTTCTTCAAAACTCGCTAATGAAGGGTAACCTACAAACGTCACTTCTTTGTGAATATACTTACACAAGACAGGCAATGTACGTAAAACGTAATACTTAGACGTTTTCTTGTGTTTATTGGACCGTGCATCATCTTGATAGTTGAGTAAAGAGAGACCAACTTGATGTCACTTGCTTTATTATTTCTTTACTTAATGCTCAACATGTTTCGGATGTTAATACATCCATCCTCAG
>Ga0123355_10016844_pt1 | contig 11527 bp, 11 predicted proteins | sample TergutEmb28metaG_3_FD_89872 | JGI IMG/M metagenome (GOLD analysis project Ga0123355, IMG submission 89872) | Embiratermes neotenicus P1 segment gut microbial communities from Petit-Saut dam, French Guiana - Emb289 P1 | ecosystem: Host-associated > Arthropoda: Insects > Digestive system > Gut ...
CACCGCTCGCTTTTTGAATCTTTAAGCCGCTTTGATTATATCAAGTTTGAAATTGAGCGGCTCTGCCGCGATTATCCTTCGTCAAAAGGAGACGACAAGGAACGGATTTCCAGAGAAGTAAAAGCCTTGCGGGGGGAACTCGGTAAGCTCAAGCGTAAAGAGCGCAGAGAGGCCTTTAACCTTTACGGTACAGAGCTCCCGCTGCCATGTCTCTTTAATTCCGGCAGCGCAATGGGCAAAAAAGGCATTACTGCGATTGAGCTGGATGCTGAAACCATTTCCCTGGTTTATTGGTTTTCAGAGGGACAAGGGATGAAGTTTATCAGCCGGGGTTGGTACGAAGTTGAAAAAGTTGCCGGCTCTTGCCGGGCGGTTTTAAACCACGCCCGCCTGGATTACATAAAGGCCAAAATAGAACTGTTTGGTGATAAGGCTTGAGTTTGGTGGTTTTGCTTCTAAGCCTTTAGCAAAGTATGTACTTCAGCAGCAGACCCAAGCGCAAGAGCTTGCCGGGCAAGCTGCGAGCATTTTGCTGCATTAAGTTTTCTGATGTTGGCTTTAACGCTCGATATCTTGGATGCCAAAACACTGAACTTGGTTATCCCGAGGCCAATAAGTAATGGAAGGGCTTTTGGATCGCTTCCCAGTTCCCCGCATATACATACAGAAATGTTCGAACTCGCAGCAGCTTCGCAAGTCAGCGCCAAAAGGCGTAATACCGCGGGGTTCAACGGATCATAGAGGTCGGCGATTCGTGAGTTGCCCCTATCTACAGCCAGTGTATATTGGGTTAAGTCGTTGGTTCCAATGCTGAAAAAATCCGCTTCCGCCGCAAACTCTTTTGCTAGCAGGGCAGCTGCTGGAGTTTCAACCATTATTCCAATTTGCGGCTTACCTGCTTTGATGCCGTTTGATGCCAGCTCGGCGGCGCACTCTTCCACAAGGCAGCGCCCTTGCCGAATCTCGTCTAGGGAAACCACCAAAGGAAACATCAGCTCCACCTTGCCGAAAGCTGAAGCCCGCAGGATAGCCCTGAGTTGGGGTTTTAATATTTCTGGTTTGTCCAATCCAAGGCGGATGGCTCTGTAACCAAGGAAAGGGTTGTCCTCTTTTTCAAGGCCCAAAGCTGGATGCTCTTTGTCTCCACCTATATCAAGGGTGCGGATGGTAAGAGGTTTATTTTGTAAAACTTCCAGAACTTGCCTGTAGGCTTCAAATTGTTCATCCTCAGACGGAAGATTTTGATTATCCATATAGAGAAATTCAGTACGGAAAAGACCAACGCCGTCTGCCCCTTTTTCCTCTGCTAACTGTATTTCTTTTGGGGAATTGATATTGGCGCATACAGTGATGGATATACCATCCATGGTCGAAGCCGCTTCTCTGGCGGTTTTCGATAATTCAAGAAGATGACGCTGACGTTTTTCTTCTTCCTCGTGAAGAGCTGTGATGGTTTCCTCGTTCGGGTTTAGTATAAAACGCCCGGAAGCACTGTCCAGAGCGCAAAAATCACCGGTTTGTACTTTTGAAGAAATGTCTTTCAGGCCAACAACACAGGGGACGCCGAGAGAACGTGCCAAAATTGCCACATGGCCGGTGTAACCACCTTTGTCCATTGCCAGGCCTAGAATAAAACTGGTGTCCAGGCGTACGGTTTCAAAGGGGCTTAGCTCATCCGCGACAAGGATACAAGGTGCGGTTAGAGACGGGAGGGGAGCCTGTTCTTCGCCTGAAATTGCTGCCGCCAGTCGGCGGCCTATATCCGTGAGATCTGAAGCCCGCTCCCGCATATAATCGCCTTCCAGAGCTTGTAATTCACTGGCCTGCTGCTGCATAGCTTTTTCCGCGGCTATTGCCGGTGCATTGCCTTCCCTGATAAAAGTTCGGGCAAGCTCTTCGATTTCATCATCCATGAGAACTTCGGCATAACCTTCAAATATACCTGCCTTGTCAGAGCCAAATTTACCTTCGGCTTCCCTAGCCATGCTGATAAGTTCATCATACACCCGTTGTCGTCCATCGAAAAACTTTTCCAGGGCAGCCTCAGGTGTTAGTTCGAGATGATTTTTAAGCTTTTTCGATTCGTGCCGGTAAACTAAAGCGGTTCCTGTTACTGCTCCTTCGGATGCTCCTATCCCTGTAAACTCCATATATTACTCCTTGAGTGAAGTTATATATTCTCCAAGCACCCTTAGGGCTTCCTCTTCATCCGGGCCGGAACAAGTGATGGAGATTGTATCTCCCTTAACTATGTTGGCTTTCATAACTTTAAGAAGGCTTTTCGCGTCCACTGTTTTTTCGCCTTTTGTTATTGTAATTTCTGAGGAGAATTGTTTTGCTGTTTTAACAAAATCGTTTCCCGGTCTTGTGTGTAATCCGCTTTCGTTTGTTATGCGAAATTCTTTTTCCGTCATAAATTCCTCCGTTCTCCATTATTCCGTTTTGGTCGAATATTTTTTGAGTATTTCCATGTAAGAGCTCCCTGATTCCGGCGGCCGGACTCCAAAAAAATCACAAACGGTGGCGCCGGTATCCGCGAGGCTTGATCTCTCGCCGAGGAACTTTTTTTCGCGGCCGGAAAAGCTATCGGCGATACGCGGGCTCCATGCCAGTATGGGCGTTTTTTCCCGGGTGTGCTGGGGATGGCCTATGGCGGGATCATTCCCATGATCTGCTGTAACTACCATAAGATCATCGTTGCCAAGTTTATCCATAATCCGTTTTATTCCCTGATCAGAAAGAGACAAACATTCTCCGTAAAGCGCTGGATCTTCCCTGTGGCCTGCCAAATCTGTTTCCTGCACATTAACACAGATAAACCCTTGTGCCAGAAAATCAATAGCCGCAAGAGCTTCGGCAAGAACATCTTCGGTATCAACGCCAGGCAGATTTTTTCCGTTAGGGTTCTCCACGATATCCGCCGCCTTCCCGATAAGTACCGTGGGAATTCCTGCTTTGGCAAGAATCGCGGATACTTGAAGTTTTGCGTTTACACCAAAGCCGAGGTGCAGCACCTGATAACCATGACGGTACACTCCTGAACGTGGAGCGTTAACCCCGGCGTAACCCTGCCTGCTTTCGTAAGCGTCAAGCAAGTTTTTTAGGCTAACTTCCTTACCGCCAAATATTATTACTCTTGATGTTCTGACCATAGAACGAACCAATGTCCCGATTTTTTTTACTTCCTCAAAGGCAACAAAATCCAGAGCGGCGGTAACGTTATAATTATCACCCAAATCGGTTTCAAGGTTGTCTCCTATGGTTACGGCTTCATCCACAATCAAAATTCCCGCTGTGGTATCATTTTTTCTGTAAAACCGGGTTTGATGGCCTGCCGCTTCCAGGGCATCGCGGATCGCCGGCAGGCTGTTTTTTATTGGGGCGGATTCGCCTTTGAGGGGTTTCGTACCCATTAACTCCTGATGACCCCAAAAAGTATCCGCGCCGAAGTGGGCAAGATTATGCACGCCGTAGCAACATGATTCGGCGGCAGGTAAAGTTTCCGGCAGAGCCGCAGGATGACCGGCGGTCAAAATGGCATTGCCAAGGCCCAGGGATGCCAATGTTGGGAGCTTGAGTTTTGGTAAGGCTTCAAAGATATGTATGGCAGTGTTAGCGCCTTGATCCTGGGGACGCAGAACCGGAACATCGTTCATTGCGCCTATACCAAAGCCGTCCAATACAACCAGGACAAAACGTTTCATCCCCATCCCTTGCTTCCGGAAATAAATTGGCCGTGAGAATTCCAAATGCCGCGCAAACTGGGCATGGATTGTGAAATGCCTTCCACGAGGGCAACATGGCTGCGGGTAACAAAAACTTGAGTTCTGAAAGCCATACAAACAGGAGACCCAACCGGATAAATCCCTGATAGTTGTAGATGATAATCAATGGCTTCAAGGGATGGTGTGAGTACTTCTGTTTCCATCTTTCCGGCGGAAGTTTTCACCAGAGCGTGACGAAGGTTTCCACGCCTGTAATAACCCCCGCCGAAACAGCAAGAGCATCCATCAAAGTGATGGGAAACTTCGCTCATATAAAGGATGGCCGGTACCAGCGGATTTGTTTCCCCCCGGTTGTCAGGGTTTGTACCGATAAGGCTGTGGCCCGGTTCAAGGTGCGTTGCGCCTAACTCTGCCGCCAGGGGTATTGTCGCCAGGGAGTTGCAGGAAGGCATATTGATATGCAGGTTTGTTATACCCCGCTCTCTTAGCAATGCGGCTCCGCGTGCAACTGTGTGCGCGTTGGAGGTTGGAAGGGCTTTGTTTTGAATCTCATCGTGCAAAAAACACGGGAAGGATGTTAAGCCCGCTACAGATATACCCTTCAGCTTTTCGAGTGTATCCAAAGTCTCTGCGAGGTTCTTTATGGGGAAACCGCCCTCCTGACCATTGTAAATGATGTCCCCTTCATCGAATACACGCAGAAGGATTTTCTGAACAATTCCGCGCTTTTCTGCCGCGTCCGAAAGCGTTTGCGCCTTTTCTTTTGAATACAGGGTTATAACGTCTGGCTTCATGTCCAGGGCGGCATTCCAGGCGTTATGCGGAACCTGGCAGAGATGGCCTATGTGCTTTACCGGAAGCCCCGCTGAATGGAGAAACTGTGCCTCCCTGAAATCCACTGCTACCATGCCGGCAAAGCCGCCGCTTTTTCCGGCTCCGCCTGTATCCAGGACTATGCGGGCTATTTCGGGATTACGCCCCATATGTTTTGCCATAAAATACAGGTTGATGCCGTGTTTTGCCGATACATCTCCAAGCCGGCAGGCGTTATTCGTTATGCTATCAAGATCAAGCACATATGTATCCGGCTCAATAAGGCCATGTTCCAGGAGGAATATCCCATAGTCTATGAGCCCAGGGTTATGTGCTGCAAGAAAACGAAGAAACATCAAGCCGATCCCTTCTTCAGCGAACGGTGAAGTATACTTAGAATAGTATCAGCGCCGGCCCTCATTGGATTGATGCGGATCATTCTTGCTGCCAGAGAAGCGTCGCTTTTTATGAATGTTCCCGACACCCGGTAAAATAAAGGAACTATCTCATAACGAGACTCTGAACCAATCGGGAAAGGTGCCGCGCCGAAGTGCTGCGCCTCTTCAATAACAGCCGGGGCTTTAGGTTCTTCCAGTTCCACAATAATTACCCTTGATTGCGCGTTCACGACAAATGCGTCCTTGATGCCGGAAATTTCCTTTGCCAAAAGCCGCTGAACAACCTCTTCACATACCTCTGCCTGAATCGCAAGGGCGACAGGCGTGTAGACCAGCGAGCGAAGCGCTTCCATAGCCTCTGGCCCCTGTACCTGCACGCCGCCTGAATAATGGGAAGTGCGGATTTTTTCTATATACATTCGTTTACCGGTTACGCAGCCAATTCCTTCCGGCCCTAAAAGCTTAAAAAGGGAAAAGCAGCTTAAATCCGCGCCGGACTGACAACCGATTTTTGGAACCTTCATTGCGGCGTAATTGTCATCGGTGATGATAGGTTTTTCCGGAAACTCAATTTTGAGGGCCGGGATCAACTGGGTGTAATCGTATGAATCGTCAGGCTTTTGCCGCGCCAATTGAACAAGCGCCCCGGCAGTAGTTGAATTTTTGTAGGTGGTTACCGTGCCGGCAATGTCGTTAAAATCGGTTCCGGTTGTCTTGAGGTTCATGGCGTCCAAAGTTACTTTTGTTGTTGGGTATGCTGGGGCTGAGTGGATAAGAATACAATCACCGGACGAGAAGGCCGCGGTCAGGGCTGAACGAATTGAACCTGTACCTGCCCCCCGAACCAATGCCGCGTCTTCCTGCTCGAAATAATCCGCCAGGGTTTGTTCTGTTAGCGCTGTTGCCCGCGGCCGCCCCAAGCCGGGAATCAAGCCCCGATCACCGGATGATAAAAAATCCGCGCCGGGGAAGTGCCGTGTTATGGCATCAACGAGGGCAAACTGTTTTTTGATTGCTTCGGCCAAAGACAGCGTGGGGAGGGGGTAAGTTTTCATCAGGGGTTCTCCTTAAAAATTCTATCGGGATTGTTATCGAGCATATCCTGAATCGATTCTTCTGAAACTCCGGCATCCCGCAGCCGGGGCAGGAAGGAATCCGCGAGGTACGCGTAACCGATGCCTCCGTTGGCTTTTAGGTGGCTGCGCCGGGTAATGTCCATGGAAAGGAGGAGTTGTTTCGTATAACCCCGCTCGCTGCAAGTTTTGATAAACTCAATTCGTTTTTCTTCCGGCAGGTATTTAATTTTCCCGATGGTATCAAATTCAACGTAAGCTCCGGTGTCCAGCACTCGTAGGATCAATTCTTTATCATCCGCAAGGTCAAGATGTCCAATGATAAGTCTTGAGGTATCTACTCCGAGGGAACGCAGAAGGCTTAGCTGTTCAAAACCCATTGTTCCCAGGGTCGTGTGTGTGGAAATGGGAACGCCTGTTTTTTCATGGGCAATGGCCGCGGCGCGAAAAACCTTTTCCTCGTTTTCTGTCATCCGGTTCAGGCTGGTTCCGATCTCGCCTATGATCCGGGCTTTTCTTCCGCTTTGCTCTGCGCCTTTTTCGATATCATCGATCATAATGGCGGCCAGCGCTTCGATGGTGGATGATTCAACAATGGGGGGCAGAAAGGGATCTTTGTAAAAACCGGTGGAAATTATCATTTCGATTTTCGTTTCTTTTTCCATGCGGTCAAGGTAGGCGTAATCCCTCCCCATGCCACGGCATGACATATCCACCAGACGGGAAAGACCCAGTCCGGCTAAATCCCTTAATTCATCTCTGATGTTATCAAACTCATCAAGAAGACAATCAATATCCCCTTTTTCTTTGGATAAGTCGATCCGCAAATGTTCGTGCATGTACGTCATATTAAACCTCAATATTCCGGAAGGCGGCGGCCCTGGAAAACCGCTTCCTGTGTTTTAAGCACTTTATGTCTGGGGAAACTCCTGGAAAGATAATCAACTGCCGCCGCGTCGCCTGAGCGGACAACGAGCGCCGCCTCTGTTACAGATTGTTGCATGGCAGAAACTTCCAGATGGGTAAATTGCAATGAAGGGTGGTGTTCCTTGATATAATCAAGATTCCACAATGTGGCGTCTACATCTCCCGCCAGAAGTCTTCTTATGATGTGCGTATAGGGAAGGTTTATTACCCGCACCTTGGGATGAGAAGCCAGAAAGGATTTCGAAAGTATGACTTGATCCATAGACTCTTTGTCCAGGCCGATGGTTTTAATCCGCCCCGGTGTTTTTGTCCTGTGAACCAAAACATGTGTTTCCAAAAAAGATTGGGGGCCGAACGTAAGCGCTATATCAACAGCTATATTCTGGGCAATGGATCTCTCCGCTGCCATCCTGGACATAAGCGCGCAATCATAACGGCCCTCCAGCAGCGCCTTGATTCGCCTCCCTGATCCATTCATAAATGCCAGATAGAATTTGCCGTCTGTATTGCCCAGCTTCGAAAAAGCTGTGGCTAGTCCTTCATAACGAAGTGAATAAGGCAACGGCATTACGCAGGCTCTGGGGGAGTTTCCCGTATACTCCCTAAGCTTGTCGTAGTTAACAGTGTCAATGAATGTTCCCAAATGGCCTTTTGGTGTTACCGACACAGCCTTTTCATCCCGGAGAAAATTTAAGCCGTACTGCGTGGTACCGACGGAAAGGTTCATCTCTTTTGCCAAATCGCTTATCCTTGGAAGCCGCTCGCCGGAGCGATAACGGTTTAAGGTTCCCGCGAGTTTCAGAACCGCAAGTGCGTTTTTGTTTAAGATATTTTCTTTAAGCATCATTTTCTGCATCCAAAATCAAGCATACATTTACTATCATGTAATCTTTTTCGGCGTTTGGCAGTTCCATTGGAACCCAGGCGGCAAGATCTTCGACTATCGCAAGCGAATGGGAAAAAACGGCGAGAGAACGAAATTCTTCCAGTACATCCGTTTCCGGGCTGGATATTTCTTCCTGCCGCTCTATCCGCGCAAGGGCCATAGCCAAATGAGTTATTATGCGGCTGCCAGATTCCTCTGTCAGTGTAATATCCCAACGATCATGAAGGCGGCGGATAACCTTTCGCACGAGTTCTTCTACCTCACCAGAAATAACTTCACCTTCACGCAGTATTTTCAGCCGCTCATCAAAATCCATCCATGTTCCACCTTTCATCATTCAATATTCTGAATATTGTTATTTCATAATGATAACGCCTCAATAAGACCGCCGTCAACAAAAAAAATCATGTTTTGGGATGATTTTTCTTGACAGCTGAATAGAAACGCCCTTACAGTGTATATATGAAATTTGTAGTTGGTGGACAAATGGACAAAAAGGTCGTTGAGGAGTTGCTTAAAAAACATTCTGACGACAATGCGGAAGTGGCTGTGATGAGCGACATTGAAGCGACGATGGCCATTAAGAACGGACAGGCGGATTATTATTTCGGTTGCTGCGCGACTGGTGCCGGCGGTGCCCTGGGAATTGCCCTGGGGCTTTTGGGAATGGATAAATGTTTTACTGTAAGCATGGTTGGCAAAATTCTTTCCCAGGAAGAAATTTCCGCGGGGGTTAAGGCGGGTAAAAAGGCTTTCGGCTTTGTGAATACTGATGCTGAAAAAATGATACCCATGATATTGAAGGCAATAAAAGAGAAGTAATCGTAAAAGCAATCGTTAATTAGGAGGAACAAATGGTTTTTGAAATTAATGTCCTGACAGTTCTTGTCATGGCGGCTTTCGGAGGGTTGTCGGCATATCTGGCTAACCAGAATATTGCGGTATTCCATGACGGTCTTCGACCTATGTACGGACCCTATATAAACGGCGACATTGACCGCAAGACCCTTTTCGCAACCAGCTTTGCAATATCTTTCGGTTTGATCGTTGGCTTGGGCTTACCGACTTCAATAGCGGGCGGTATCATACTTGTTCACACGATCCTCTTGGCTTGTGACATTATCGGTACAATGTTCAAGGAAAACAAAAGGGGCATGCTCCTTTCCACACTTATTGGGGCTGCTTTTGGTGTTCTTCTGATGTTCGGTATGCAGGGCTTTATAGACCTCATCGCATTGTTACCGATTAACTTCCTTGGAAGTCTTGGCACTGTAGGTGCACTCATTGTCGTGCTTTTCTGTGTTTTCCCGGCATTGGCAGTAGCATACCAGACTAATGCAAAAACCGGCCTTATTGTACTGGTACTTACAATGTTTGTACGACATATTACTGCCTTGTTCTCTCCGTTCACATTACCTAATGGAGCTGTCATACCCTTAAGCGCTGATGGTATGGCCCTGCTATTTTCCATTGTTGCGATGGTTTTTGTGGCTGTAAGATCTTCCAAAAAAGGCTCAAATGTCGCTTCCGAAGCTTTCGCCGTATTTGCAAAGAATATAGACAGGATCAAAAAGAATATGCTGCTTCTGTCAATTTCTGGCGGCCTCGTTGCATTAACTACCACCATGCTCCTTATCGCAGAAGGCCCTGGCTCCCTTATTGCTACAGCAGAAGGCAATTACCAGGAAGCATTCCTTATTGCATTGGGCCGCTTTATTGGGTTTATTCCATTGGTCATGACCACGGCGATTATTTCCGGCGTTTACTCACCTGCAGGAACCAAAGCGGTTCATGTTCCGGCCATTCTTCTAATAAATATGGGGATTTTCGGACTCGTGGGTTCCTTTGTGATAGGCGCATTGATAATGGCTATAGAAGTGCTCCTTTTAGGGTTCATCGCAAAGGGCTTGGATCGTTTCCCGGGTATGAAAGATCTTGGAGACAATATCCGCACCGCTATGAGCAAAGTGCTTGATATCGCCCTTTTAGTGGGTGGTATGATGGCAGCCCACGCTATATGGCCGGGTGTTGGTTATATCTGGGTTATCGGCCTTTACTTTCTTAATCAGCAAACCAAGAAGCCCATACCCGCAATGGCGGTTGGCCCGCTCGGTGCCATCAGCGCGGGAATAATGGTCAATGTTCTCTATGTTATTGGGCTTTTCTAGAACTTCTCCCTGATCGTACAAATTATAAATAGGGGGTTGCTTAATTTAAGCAGCCTCTTTTTTTTGCCGAAAAATAAATTGTAGACTTGATATGGTAAACAATATTATAATAGATATGTAAATCCTTTGGGGAGGGGGTTAAAATGGCCGTAAGCGCTGCAAATATTTGGGGCAGGGTAGTAGTCCTGCTTTTTCTGATACTCATAATGCTCGGCGGTGGAATCCTCTGGTTTGATCATCTCAATGTGATTGACGCCAAGCACGTAATAGGTCCCGTATTTGATTTTATAAGACCCTTGCCGCTTATAGGCCGCGTTATACCACCAGGGGAAGGGCGTACTCAACCGATCTTGCGGGATGACGATTTTATCAACCTCGATGCTGAACGTTTGGCGGTTCGTTTGGAAGCCCTCGAGCTGCGCAATATGGAGCTTTATATGCAGGAGCAGGAAATTTGGAACCGCTTTATGCAAATCGAACAAATGGCCCAGGAGCTTGAAGAACGCCAAAGAGCTCAAGATGAACGGGAGAATTCCTTTAATGCATTGCTCACGGATGCCGAAATTAGAGATAGGAACGTTGAACGGAATGCCGTCAATCTTACCAATATGCCGCCTCAGCGAGCGGTGGGTATTTTGGAAGCAATGGATGATCAGGACGTTATCGACGTATTTCTGAAAACCGACGAGCTTGCTGCAGCAGCAGGAAATGCCTCCATTGTACCCTTTTGGTTATCCCTCATGGAATCCCAAAGGGCTGCGGATATAAGCCGCAAGATGGTTGCCAGGGCTTTTCTTAACTAGCACTTTTTAAGTTCCGGTTTTCACACCTTTTACGATTAGGAGGCCGGGACTGATACATTTATCAACTCCCACATTAGCGCCGGATCTCTCTTTAGGACGTTCACAGGAAGGCTCGGGGGTACAATCCCGCGATATTGCTATATTTTCCAGTGAATCGGGAAACGAGGCGCATAAGAGTAATGCCCCAGGATTCTTTGCAAGAATGCTTGACAACTTGACATCAAGAGGCAAAGAGGGGCAGAAAGTCGATGTTACGGACAACTCTCAAAATGCGGTGCAATTAGGGGGAATGATAGATGAAAGTGATTCCCAATCGCTTTCAGATCATTTTAACCCTGCGATTGAACCGGAAGGCAATCCAAACGCGGTTTTATCCGCTTTCATGCAGAATGCCGAAGCAGAATCCCTTCATCTGGATCACAATTCTCCAGTTACCGATGATTCTTATTCAGCCCTTAATGGGCATTCCCTTTTATCAAACAAAGATTTAAGAGAGCCTGACTTAAAGAATCATATTTCAAACAACGTATTAATAGCGGAAGATGGGGAGCTGAACGCTCAACTGAAACAAGCTTTAACCTTGAGCGAACAGAGAGGCCGGAGATCTTCACAAGATCCTTCGGCTGGAGCAAATTCCGGAAACGAAGCAAATGTTAAAAATGATGATAGTCAGTTAAATCTAAAACAGGTTGCTGGCTATCAACACTCTGAACATTTGTCAGCAACCCAGCAAA
>Ga0123355_10016845_pt1 | contig 11526 bp, 4 predicted proteins | sample TergutEmb28metaG_3_FD_89872 | JGI IMG/M metagenome (GOLD analysis project Ga0123355, IMG submission 89872) | Embiratermes neotenicus P1 segment gut microbial communities from Petit-Saut dam, French Guiana - Emb289 P1 | ecosystem: Host-associated > Arthropoda: Insects > Digestive system > Gut ...
TGGGGACTCGTTGCGCTAACCACGTGACACCCCTCTATCCGCAAAAGTTGGCACTAACTTCGCCTACCGGCGGCGGCCGCTCTGTCGGTATGGTTCGCTCGCGGACTAAAATCCACGGAGTTTAGTTTTTAGTTTTAGTATCGTTATTAGTATGTGAATACGGTTAATTCTAGAGATGCACGTTGATATGCACACAACTAATAAGGTGGGAATGAAACAGACTTGTGATTAATACGGCCTATTTCACGTCGATCCAAAAATTGTACTCTCTGCTGACATCGGGAATACCTACGGCAAGTAACACGAGGGGTAATTTAATTTTAAATGAATAAGGAATATAACAGGTTCAGTTTCGCCTTAAAATTTCCTGCTGTGGAACATCAGATATAATATTTATTTATTGTCGACATTAAAACCAGACTAACAACATTTTTGCTCTCATTTGTCCTATTCCAGGCAAAGAGTGAACGGAGCGAACGAAAGTTCGCTCTCTTCAAACACACACAAACTTCCATTCTCCTCTTCAACCCCTCTATCGTCTTAGCAACCCTCCCTCCATGAAACATTCTCAAAGAAGGAAACAAAAAAAAAAAAAGGGATTGAAAAGAAAAATACAAATAATAAGGACTGCTTTACTCTTTCTCTTTGCCTTCCATCATCTATCCAATTCTGCAGTGTTCCTTCCTCAGGTTTTCTTGTTCTTTTATTCCACAGGGTGAACTTTCCGTTTGTTTCTAGTACGTCCATCAGTTCGACCACAGGAAGCTGCCATTGCTACTGCAACCAGTCGAGAGAACAGTGGGGGGTCTGTCAACGATTTTCCTTTCTTGCATTGAAAATGAAGACAGGGGCTCATATGTGTTTATTCCTCTTTAAATAGGTATTTTTATGATTTCTGGAATGTCTGAAGCGAAATTAAAATTGACGCGTGTGTCATCTGTGGGTTTATTTATGTAAAACCAATTCGAATATAAATGTTAAATTTAAAAATAAATTGTTTCAAGATTTGGAAATTTTATTGTTGTAATGCATGAGGTTAATCTATGTGTTAAACTAAAGAACACACATTTACCATTGCTTTTCATAAACAATGCTTGAATACATAGTATATATATATATATATATATATACGTATATATATTTTTTAAAAAAAAACAAATATCCCAGATGTATCAGGCAAGGAGAGATAGCACAAATAAAACAAACTTTTACAAACTTTACATAAATAGTATTACATTACGCCTCACTCACCTACTCCATGGGGCAGAGTCCTTCTTGAGAAGCTAACTGGCTCTGCAGCTAGTCAAGAAATTCCCCGCACTTTATGGAATCCGAAGGTTCATCACCGTATTCACAAGTGCCCGCCATCTGTCCCTATCCTGAGTCAACTCCAGCCAGTCTCCGCCCCTCCCACTTCCTGAAGATCCATCTTAATATTATCCTCCCATCTACGTCTAGGTCTTCCCAATGGTCTCTTTCCCTCCGGTTTCCCCACTAGAACCCTGTGCACACCTATCCCCTCCCCCATACGCCCCACATGCCTCGCCCATCTCATTCTTCTCGATTTTGCCACCCGCACAATATTGGGTAAGGAGTAAAGATCCCTAAGCTCGTCATTAATTACATTACGCCTATTTTATCAAAACTACTTGAACAACCTCTAATAGATTTAAAATTTTATTAATAAGGTTGTAGAACAGTCGATTGTGACGTGAAATTGATTCAACTGCGTAAAACAGAAGTTCAATAGGGACTTCCTCGAAAAGAGGTAACATATTTACCAGTTCTAAACAGCAGATTATTTCTTTAACGTCATACTAAGTTATAGATCTATACTTGTCACGGTGGACCAGCGTCACGTATTTGATTCTCTTGTGTCACAAGCAAAAATCTTTTAGGCTCTTGGTGGGTAGACTGCTAGTCACGTATAATAAGATTTCTTGTCGCTGTAAACCCAGTGTTCTTCACTTAAGCCACCACGTTGAACATCAAAAAGCTGCACTTTTAAGAACTACTTAATTGATGTGTTACACATGATTCTCACAATAATTAGCCATTATTTACCTACACATTTTCAACTGATTAGACTTCGAAAAGGGAAAACATTCTGTTCTCTGCGAGGTACGGTCTCAATTTTTATACAAAATATATACTAATTAGGCAAGTTAGAAAACTGCAAAAACCGACTATCAGCTTGGTCATTTCTGTCCGAAAGTAAGTTTTTCTGTCCAGATGGAATAACTCCACTCTCACTAGAAGGATTTTCATGAAATTTGATAGTTTCTTAAAATCTGTAGGTAAAATTCAAGTTTATTGAAACCTGACAAGAATAACGTGTTCTTTACTTGAAGACTTTTATATATTAAGTTAATGTTTCGGTCAATTCTTTTTAAGATGAGAAATATTTCAGAGAAATTTGTAGAGAAATCATAACGCTAATTTTATATCAAAAACCTTTCTTCGAATATAATGCCTTTTTTCGATAATGTTAAAACATACGGTACAGCCAGACAAGTCACATGTGAGAGTATAATGCGGAGCAGAAAATAATCGGTTTGCATGCCGGTAACTAAAGCAAGAATGCAGATATGCATACACACACTCACACATAATATTTAATACGTATTGATTCATAACTGATTAATTCTATCCGATCTCGTAAAACGTGCAGCACTAAAAAAGTTGAGAAATCCCGCCTCTATGAGTCATTGCGATCCGTTTGTTTAAGGTTTACACCTAAAGAAGACCATGCGCACACGAACATTTTCTTGTTTTCTGTGCACCTTGAGGCACATTATATGAAGATCTACTTAGGTTTTATTCTGCGGGGAACATAAATTTACCTAGGCATTGTTGTGCTACAATTAATATGATTATATGGTTGACAATAACTTGTAGCTCTACGACGCAAACAGAATGCATTGTTGTCTGCTCACTTCAACAATGGTTTTACGAACGTGCCGCAAGGTTGCCTTATATGTACATTGTTAAGAATTATATGGAAAAAAAATATTTGTTAGGATTTATCATTGAGTTTTATGACTTATAGTCTTTGACTGTGTATGTGTTTCTGAAGTCCAAAGAAACCAGTTGTTTGTGATTTGTCATAAAAGCAAAGGATTAATATCAAACAAACAATTAAAACTTCGTTACAGTTGTCGGCATCAGGGGCTACCCGATCTATTCCAGCAACACAGTTATGGCAGTCCACCGTCGCTACTGCAAACGAAAAACCGCAGGAAAAATTGACGCTGAAATTTCATTCCGTCCTCTACACTGTCCATCACAGACACGGCATGACGCCGCAACTCTGCGGCACAGCTGCTCTCGTATATAAATGAGGCGGTAATCTGTTCGAGGGCTGCCCAAAAGCTGCATAATGGTTGTGTTTTAAACACTATCTTTACACCAGAAATATCAGCGACCCTGTCAGTTTTACAAAACATGTATCCTAAATTTTAAGGCTATGAACATTTATTCGTGTTAAATGAAAGGATAAAGAAAAATGCTATGAAAGCTTTGAGTGGATTTATCTAGCTCTGGATACGGATGAATTGAAGGTTATTATAATAACTGCAATGAAATTTCGGGTTCTCTAAAAGAAAGGGAATTTTTGGCTAAGAAAAGAATTTTAGCTACAAAAATATTGTGTTCGTTGGAGCTGAATAAAGACATTCACATTTTTCTGACTCTTCGGTCTAAAAGTTTGGTAAATTTCTCCTAACTATTACAAGAAAAATTATCTTTACCTTGAAGCAGATAGAGGTCCCTTCCTTCCATAACCCTCAGTGTTCGCCGTTCATTTTCGCAACCGACGACGCATGATGTTGCAGCTGGTAAATATTCCTAAAAAACGAAGAATTCAATCAAAAATAAACTTTTTGGAACCTCAATCTTTACTGATATATAATTTATTTTTTCTACATATCATTCAGTATATGATATTATTTATTTAAACGTGTAGTTCTATACAGTGTTTCTATCAAATACGCAGCATTCCTTCAACTATCTCGTATGTGACTTTTATATCGGTCTCCATACTCAATCAAAGATTATACAAGAAAACTTTCTGTACTTCATTGATATTGTAAAGAAATATATTTTGAATCGTATGAATTTTCAATATCTTTTCAATAAAATTTATTCTAAATACATTTGTTGTTTTTTAATGTGTAAATGATTTTACAAACACAAACATAAATAATGTGAGATCATTTACATTGCTCACAACACACAAATATGTTACATCGTAGCTGTACATAGTAACCACCTAGAATCAGGAACTTCCTTTGAATTTGTTATAAAGTCATTATTCCGACAAATTGTTCAGTCAAAATTTGTAGACCTTACGAAATTCTCTATTATATGCTACATACAAATACATTGGATCGTTAAAAAATGGCTTAAGTTGTACGTGAACTATGTGTGATTTCAAGTTTGCGCTGCTAAGTCAATGAGAACTGCTCTCTTATGGGCTATTGCGCAGTGAATAGTCGTAATATCTTACCGACGTTTCGGGACAACCTATATGTCCCATTTATACACTACATGTCGACGTGACTGAAGCACGGGAAAGGACTGCTGCTGTCTCCTCATAACTGACGCATTTTATACACTTTATTTAATAAACTCATAGACTTTAAATCAATTTATTGAAATGAGTAAATAATGAGAGAGACTTGTGAGCTAAGATGTGCCTCACTCGGCCCCCGCTGCCCGTTGTTCACTTCCACTATCTCAGCAGAACGCTGTTTTCCTACATTCAAGCATTACATCGTCAAGTATCATGCAAAGCAGCCCGTATAGCGTGCAAGACGAAGCATGAGTGGGAAACATTAACACTGTGTAGAATGGAAAACAAGTAGGCCAAAAACGTGTATTATATCAGCAGTTGAGCTTCTGCATAAATATTCATTTGCAGACTGTTACGATCTGAAGCCTATATCACCGTCTTTAATGCCAAGGCACGTTTCGCACGATGAATGCTTCTGAAAGGAGATATGTTTCTTCATTTTATTTTTGTTATGTTGTTTCGTTATTGAAAATTCAGGGATTCAAACAACTGTGGTAAAGAACTATTAGTCCTCGAACTGAATTTTGAATAAGACTTGGTATATTATTGAAATTGCTATATAGAATTGCGTATTGCCTACTCAAATTCCCGTAAGAATACATAACCAAATTTTTAAAAGTATTTTTAAAAGTGGAAAAAAGAATGTGAATTTTGAAATATTCTTGAAGTATAAAAACTATTTTATTTAATTTTGATTCACTGTTTTTGATTTAAAGAATCTCTAGCTTCGAATAGTGGAAAAATAATGAAGAATAAATCGACAAGACAGGAAAAAGAAGTGGCGGTGATAATTTGGGATATGATCGTGGCATTTTGTTTGGAGATACTGGGTAAAAAACGAAGGGTTTAAATAATCTGTCCCATGTCATTGGACTCTAGGTATAAATCAAAGTGTGAACTGCAGTTAATTTTGTTTATACTCTAAGTTTCTTTGTATTTATTTCTGTAGGAAGAGAGCTTTGTATTCTGAAAGCCTTTTCTTTGCTCCATTGTACAGAATGGAAGTTAAAATATGTGGTTATGAAAGTTTACATTTTGCCCAATTAAACGCAGGTCGAGTAGGCCAAGTTTTAAATATTTGTGCCTCTTAATGAACATTATGTGTGTCAAGGTTGTAACGAATACTGCGCCAATTAAAAGTTTTCATTGTAAATCACATTGACCGCTTACTTTGTTATATGAGCAAATACTTTCAAAGAAGCGATTGCTGTTAAAATAGGAGAGGAACAAACTTAACAATCACAGTCGCGGAAATATGAAATCTCATGTTATTAGTAGCCTCTGTGTCTAATATAATATAGTCTTAAGTTTGAAATTACAACACATTTTTAGGGAACTGCGCTTCCATAAAGGGAAAATTATTGATTGGCCGAGTAATGTTCTAATTCTTATAAAGGATTCTGCAATTATAAAGTTAAATTATGGTAACAAAAAATTGATGTTATATTTATCAGGAAAACTCCAACAGTCTTCATAATAGAGACTTATAAAAATACAAGCCAAATAAATGGAGGTTTCTTCAGGAATATAATGCCTATCATTTTGACGTCACATATTAGTGGGGCAAACTCCATGGATAGTGCCTTGACAGTTTCAAATATCACCTGTTGCAGTTGTTCACTAGATCTAAGTTCCTTCTATTTGCTCCAAGAAACTGAAGGTTTTGAATGTTATTATCAGAAGGAGGACGCAAGGTGTTTAATTCACAATTATTCTTTCCGGAATCCGATCAATAAAGCAAGGCAGATATCTATTTCTCATATTATTTTTTATCTTAAATATACGCCTCTCGGCAGAAAAAATTGAAAACCATTAAAAGTACTTGTGCCTGAGTTATGCAGGCGAGCAATAGATTTTTAAAAATTCACTTCTTCCTTTGTCTCAAGCAATGTAAATGTATATTGCAAATTACCTCATTTGCCAGGAAGATTTTATTTGTATTCACATGGAATTATAGAAAATTAAATAAAATTTGAAAATATCAGCAGAGAACAGTTTAAAGCTACATCTAATGAAATTCTAATAAATTATTCCTCCTAAATATAAAGTAAAAGACACGAGACTTGAACCGCTAACTCCCAAGCCATTGAGTCATAAGCAACTGCAATATAAAGCCTAAAAAAAGAAAGGGTCTGATTCTGCAGACCAACTGAAAGACAGGCAACACACACACGACTTCCAAATCAAATTCTTCCAAGGACGGAGATTGAGAAGCATCGGTGTCTTAGCTTAAAAACAAAAAGTCGCAGAATTAAGAAGCTGGATTTATCTGTGGAATTCAAAATCAAATCGCAAATGATTAGCTTATACGAAACATTTTGTTGAACAAACGACGTTACATTTGGCCCAGGAATTGACATCTTTTGTGTAAAGAGAAGGTTTATTCGAGCATTTAGAACATCCAGGCACTGGGATTTATCCTGTGCCAGGCGAATTAATTACTCAAGCCAAATTATATTTCCTGTAGACTCACTTAAATGGTGGTGATGATAATGGTGGTGATGATGGTGAGGACGACAAAGGCGGCGAGGGTTATAATGATGATGATGATGATGATGATGATGATAATAAAGTAGTGGTGTTGACGGTGGTGAGGTTGATGGTGGTGGTGGTGGTGGTAGTTGTGGTGGTATGGTCCGGTAATAGTAAGAGTAGGATAAGAATTTTTGTTGGTTGTAACAGAAACAAGTCAATTGATTTATTGGAGTATGTGACAGCAGTGATAAAGGAAATTACAGGCTAACAGTAAAAGACAATTTGCAATAAAAATAGTGTCAACAAGCACCACAGAAGAGAAAGGAAGTAGAAAATAATTTTGCAGTATGATTGTAATAGAAACAAAATGATAAAAGTCCTGAATATGAGCAACAGTCCGAAAAAACTGCAGTCTAAATAATAAGAGACGTACTGTTAACAGAATTAATTACGTCAGTTACATATAACTAGTGTTCAATAAGCTGATGTTATTCAGCATCTACACACGTTAGCTGCCAAAAACGTGTGGCCGAGAAATTTAATATTTGCATGATATTAAACTTCAGAGACACAGATGTCTCTAATCAATCCATTAAATTTATGGGGAACAGTATCAGCAAATATAGATGAACAACTGAACTTCTTTTTGTAAACGTTAGTAAGAACAGAACACTGAGATACTGCCCTCTGGAATTATTAGTATTAAGAAAAACCATAGCAAAAACAACAAAGAAAACAATTATGTGGGCGGATGTATTATTATTATTATTATTATTATTATTATTCAGAAGAAGGAAAAGCAGAAGAAGAAAATTCTGAAATATGGACTGTTAGGTTTGTATATTTTTATTGTTACTAAAGAAAAAAATTATTTTTTTTATTCAATGTACGAGTTGTCTTTACCTTCTAGTTATCCAAAAACAAAATACGAAAAAATAGAAACTTTAAGAGCGAATATGTTTGTAATAATTTCAGTAAATTACATTTATTCTTCTTAATTCACATGATCAGCCAAGATATGTATTCTCCTTGTGTATGTGTAAAAATTAAACATGATTCAACCTTATAATAAAACGAATGTAGAAATAAGTGAGCATACAAATGATTACACCTCTCCGTGCAAAATGTCAAGACAGACGTACAAATGGATTATTAAATGAAACTAAATGCACATTTCCTAGCAAACCCATGTACATGTTGCAACGAATCTTGTCTGTTTAATGCTGCAACAAGGAATTTCCATGGGAATACAACATACGACATAATAGATGGATGACGTCAGAATGATGAATTCAGTTTCCTTCCAACTCTGGTCATTATAACATGCCCAGTCATTCACGCACAGGCCTACTCTCTGTTAGCCGGCAATACACGGAGTTAAGTCCATTAGAACGGTATTGTGCGTGGGAAACTAATGGCTTTCCCCTGTTTGAAAATCCGCCGTAGCTTTGTGATTGAATTATCATGTCAACGCATAACAACCTGCGCAATTGAAACTCCTATGGCAGTCGAGAGGGTTGCTTCCATATTAAGATCATAACATATGACTGGGTTATTTATTAGAGGGAGTCGCGGGCTTTCTTAATTAGGCAGATGTAAACTTGTGTATCTGTGTTAAAAAGGTGGTTATCTCTTAATTACCAACTTACTGCTCTACTAATTTATGTGAAAATTTATAAAATAAGTATTTTTTTAAGTAATAGGTTTTAGGGCCTAATATATTTTTCAGTCGAATATGGAGTAGCGTATATTATAATAATTAAGGTAATAATAATAATAATAATAATATATCTAACCACAGTAGTCAGATAACCTGCAGTGATTCTCAAACATTTTTGTAAGGCGGACCCTGTAAAAAGTATCACTAATTCAACACAGACCCTCTGCAAAATAATTTCAGCTCGTGGACTCATAAGGAAAAACCCGTGGAAAAATTTAAACTTCGAATATCTACAAAGAAGATAGGCACTTAAACTCTAAAACTTGTTAGATTAAATATTATTGAAAAAGTTACAGTTTTCCTGGCAGTTATATCAATAAACTTCAGATCAGGACTTCACCAACAAAAACAATGTTATATTTACTGTAAAGAACCTAATCAACCAGAGGATATCTTCAGCAAACCTGGTAGACACCTGATTGAAAAATACTGTTTTATAACCTTGTTTCACGTAAACGGGTTTTCAAAATACGAAGAAAATTCAATCAAACATTTTTCTCTAACATATGGTTGGTAAATATAAGAAGTTCACTTCGTAATGGGCCACAACTGACACAGTATGGTAGTACAGGCATAGCTCTATTCACGTTTACTTCAGCTGCAAGACTAGAAGAGTTTCGGTGGTCAATGACAAGCCCCGGCCGCTTTATTCTTCGGAAAGTTCCTCGAAACACATTATACAGGAGGCCAGTGAGCCTAAGTGTCTGCCAGAACGGATGTGGGAGAGAGAAAACTTCTTGCCCCATCGGAGTTATAAACCCGACACTTCCAACCAGTGCCCCGGCCACTCCTCACTTACAATAGGAAAACAAAAATGGTCTTGACACTAACCGCTCCTCCACCGGTCGCCCAGGAGAATCCTAACTGGCCGTCTGGCCATTTCTTGCTTATCGTCTATTTAAGACTCGGATGCCTACATTTCTGAAGACTGCGCTTCAACACACTGACTTAAGTAGTGAGATACTATGACCACTTCTGTCCAATTAAAATCTCCTTGTTTCTATCGAATTTTGATTGGTCTTGCAGTGTTAATTTATCTCGCAGTTTCGATTTTTCCTTATGACTACCAGCTGAAATACCTGTGGACAGGATTTTCATTCACCCTCTCAGCACATCTCACTCATTTATTTCCGTAATCTAAATTTGCGTCTAGAGTGTTAAGCCTACTGAATTTTGGAAGACATACGTGGTAGATATAACTTGAAAAACCTAGCAGAACATAGGATGGAAGATTGTGGTCGATCTAGAAGAAAGCACGCGTGAACTAGATTTAGATAACTCAGAAAGGGGTTATGTAGAGGCAGATGTGAACACTGCAATGAAAATTAAATTTTAATGAATGACACTTGGTTGTTATTATAGGTAACTGTTACTTAATAAGAAAACCGTCTAACAAAACTTCTTATTAATCAATAGTTAATGAAAACTCGGTTTCCATACCATTAATTTTTTGGTTAACAGAAAGACTTGTCATGTTTTTTCACGCATTAGATTCCTTACTTCCTTCCTTCTCAGGAAGGAAGGAAGAACTTTACTACATGAATTTAACCTCACCATGCGTGTTCTAGACTCCTGCCAATTCTCGGAAGAAATAATTATTTCAGAATTACTTCTGGATTGAAGAAACTTATAGCGTAATTGGGAGAAATCTGAAGAATATCGCTAATCTATTACGATAATCCCACCGCTTAAAAATAGGCACTGTGAACTCAAAATTTCTTTATTGCTTTTAGGAATGTTACTGTTGATGCTGTGTAATCTTCCTGGTTCAAGTTGCATGATTTTGTCATTAAAATGTTGAGCGCCATCAGCACTGAAGCAAGTCAGTAAATTGCTAAATAACAGTGTTTAGAGTATGGCGTAACATGATATCCCCATCAAATTACAATTATTGTCTCCTTTTATGCCATCATCAAACTGTTGCAGCGTTATAGAATAATGTTTAGAAGCTGGAGTATAACATACGCCACAAATCGTGTACAGCCAGAGACGAAAGCTGTGATTGGTTATCGGTTGCAGGGTGACGATGAAAATGGTGGGTGGTGACATGGATGTTAAAAATAGGAGGGTGGGTTGTGTGTGAGCGCTGTCTGATTGGTCGGAATGGAACGAATTCTCTAGGGGCACATGAGGGCTGCATCCACCCGCTGGAACCCCTCGTGCGGTACTGCGTATACAAGAGAGCCACAGAACACTACACAACATTCTACTAACTGTTTCACTTGTATTTGTGTGTCAGTTGCCGTTATTCAGTAGGTAGCAGAGCTGATATTTCATATCATGCCAATATCTACATAACTTAACTGCAAGTCATCCTTCCTGTATTGTACCTTCTCTTCCTGTACATTTATTAAAGCATCAGACCATGAAGGCGTGTGGGGACATGTGAGACGCAGCCGTACTACTTCACCTCAGCACTTTGTGGAGGTGAATATTGAGATTATGACCAGCCTCGTGGTCTAGTGGTCAGAGTCTCTGACTACTAATCATGAGGTCCCGGGTTCCATTCCCGGTTCTACCGTGGGAATTTTCCCTGAAGGGGAGGATTCCCGCGGTGACCATGGTCTGGGTAGGTTAGTAGAATTTAGGTTTAAGGGCCCTCCCGCACTACATCCTCCTATATCACCACTCACAACATCGGGACAACGTAACCGCGCCTCATGGGCGTCCCAACCTCAGAAGTCGGCTACACTTCTGCCATGCCCAGGAGGGAAGACCACGAAGTCCGTAAAGGACATGTGGGGCATTGGATTAAAAA
>Ga0123355_10016846_pt1 | contig 11526 bp, 7 predicted proteins | sample TergutEmb28metaG_3_FD_89872 | JGI IMG/M metagenome (GOLD analysis project Ga0123355, IMG submission 89872) | Embiratermes neotenicus P1 segment gut microbial communities from Petit-Saut dam, French Guiana - Emb289 P1 | ecosystem: Host-associated > Arthropoda: Insects > Digestive system > Gut ...
CGGACGCTTGTGAGTGCGGTAATGAACCTTCGGGTTCCGTGAAATGCGGGGAATTTCTTGACTAGCTGCAAACAAGTTAGCTTCTCAAGAAGGACTCTGCACTATGGAGTAAGTAAGTAAGTATATTTAGTAAAATGTACGTTTACTATAACCGCAAAATAACATTGAGCATAATTTTAAACTGAAAACGGAAAAGGTGTTATGTCCTTTTGATGTAAATACAGTGTTCTAACACTGATTTAAGAATGCAACTTTGTCACTACACAATAACACCATGAAAATTGAACTGTGTTCCAACAAGTCACACAATTTCTCGCCATTTAATTGGACTCAAAAACTTATTTCCTCGTGCACCGCTGTTCGCTACTTGTCTCTATATGAGTTAGAAAAATTCAATCCTCATCCTCGTACCCTTGTTCTGTCGCTTGTTACACTTCCTGCAGTAAATTGTACACACACACTGACACAGTCTGCGTGAGAGGTATTGTCAATGCAACCCTCAACACACGACTGTCCATCGCAGCAGAACGAGGGCTGTACGAATTGGTAAGCTTTTAGAAATCAGCTTAACGTGTTATTGCTAGCTTTATTCAAACATAAGGGACTTTTTCGCTCCTGTAAAAAGTTCTGCAAAAAAAAATACAAAAAGTAAATAAAACAAGTTCTGCCATATTTGTGTGTATAAAAACTCACAAGCACACCTTCAACTTCCACTACAAGAAAAGCAATTATTTGATGTTGCACAAAACACAAATTTCGATTACTCTAAATAATCTCACAAAATACATAGTTATATTTCATATTAAAAAATTTTTCCATATGGCTCCTTCGCAAAAATAACAAAAACGACTATTAGTTCAGTCATATCCGTCTGTTTGCCAGTCTATCCGTTCATAGGCATGCAATAACGCTGCTCCCACTGGACTGGTTTTCGTGGAATTTGATATTTGATATATATATATATATATCGAAAATACATCGAGAAAATTCAAGATGCATCAAAATCAGACACGAATAACGGGTACTTCTAATGGTAAGGTAAATTCAGTCAGGAAACACAACTATAAATTTATGCTAGTTAATGGTATTTATTAGCAAGGAAATAACTACATGTTTCGGCATATGGCGGTCATCTTCAGATTATTAAAATTTTGCTAAAAGAGTGTCATATATGTGCCTATATTGCGTGGTGATGCTGAGATCTCATCATCGTTAAGTGTTGCAAGTACGTTTATCTAGTGGGATGTCTAGTGAGTTAATGAATGGTAGGTTGTGGGCTTTCTGGTTGGGTAGGTATAGAGGTAGTTTGTTGGGGGGTCGTGATATGTCACGACCCCCCAACAAACTACCTCTATACTTCTAAACCTACTTATAACACGTAACAATGATGAGATCTCATCATCACCAAGCAATATAGGCATATATATATATATATATATGACACCCTTTTAGCAAAATTGTAATAACCTGAAGATGGCCGCTATAGGCATAAACATGTAGTTATTTCATTGCTAATAAATATCATCACCTTGCATAAATTTACAGTTGTGTTTCCTGACTGAATTTACCTTACCATTAGTCTTTCAACACACAACGGGAATGACACACCTCAGAACGGGTACTTCACATGAAGACCTACATACGAGGTACATTTCTGTCTATATGTCGCTCAGTTCTTCTTACAAGGGGAAATATTTCAAAGTCTAAATAAAATTAAAATATATTTTATGTTCAATAATTTTCATTTCGAAAATGATGCCGTATATGAAATAAGGTGGAAAAATACTATAGAGCCGGATAGGCTACAGATGACAATACGGCGCATGCGAATTGCATACTGCATACCTATGGTTACAAACACCCACTCAGAGTATGAATGCTTAATGCTTTTCGGCTACAACAAAGGTTACAAGAAATCGCTTCAATATTACCGTATACTTACATTGCCTCCATTTTTAAATATGTGTGTATATGCAAGAAGATTTGGGCAATATTACTGAGCGCACTGTGTAATTACAGTGTTGATTTTGTGGGCCTGGCAATGAGTTTTTTACGCTTATTCATATGTAATATGTTTACAGTGTATATATATATATATATACACGTGTAATAGAGAACCATACCATATATAATAAACGCATGTATGTATGTGCACCCCAAAATTGAAGCCCCTGCAGGCGCTGTGTTCGTAGTCTGGCTATGGAGTGAGGTCGTCAGGTCGTTACGGCGACAGACTTTTAATGGAATGAACAATGGGTGTTGTTTACTTGGAGTAAGTGTAATTATTCTCTTACGCACACAGAGCTACAAACCATTAGAATGCTTACATATAAAAAAGAGGTTAAAACGAAGTTTATAGCATTTTTAATAAGTGGTATTGAAAGACCCTGTCATTTGGTAATATCACGTCGCATTGGTGATAGATTGATGAAATATGGGTATGGAGTAACGGTGGAATGCCTCTGAAGGTATTCAAAGGAGAAATTCTGCCAGTGTCACTTTCACCACCACAAACCGCACACTGATACTTATGAGCGATGAATCATAAACAAAAACGTAGAAGACTAACAGAGGCAATGCAATGGATATTGAAATTTTTAAGTGATCTCTAGTTGATTTCTATACAGTAGAGAAAGTATCGTCCAAACTATTATGTATAGAAGCCCAAAGGATTTCGATATGATGGAACAGAGAGCCGATGTTGGGAAAAGTTCTTTGTGGCCTTACACTGAAGTTTTGATAATGGTGGCAGAAAAGAAACAAAAAATATTGGATGATGAAATATTATACCCAAAGTAGGAACACATGTGGGAGTCACGATAGCGCAGTCGGTATGGTGACAAGACTACATGCTCGACAGCCGACGAAATCTGATACAATTCCGGCAGGGGCAAAGATTTAACCCTCCTCCTAACCGTCCAAAACTTTTCTGAAGTCCATTCAACCTGTTATCCAGTTAATGTCAGCGTCTGTTTTTCACTGACGGCGCAGTTAAACTGCTGCCCACCTCAGGTAGTACCAAGGTCAGGAACAAGTGGAGCTATAGCTCCCTTCCACCCATAAGTCTTCATGGGTTCCACAGGGACAAACTTCAAGTAAGGCCGTATGTATTTCAAGACTTTATACTCTATTAACTTTCACATTAGTAACATAACTGTTAATATGAAACAGAGCTATGCTAAATTGGTTTCATTAAACTTTCTTACTGTAAACATCCGACCAGACCGAGAGTACGTGCTGGCCACCATGGCGGCGACACAAGCATTCTGCGGTGTGTCGATGTCATTACTGCCGCCATTAAAGAGGAGCCATCTGGTGTTACTGCCTCCTAACATGTTGAGTGCACTCGAGTCGAAGTGAAAGAGAGCCAAGCAAAATTCGTTACGGCGCTTTGCAGTATCCTAAGGGTGACAATTGCCAGTACCACTCCAAGAAGGCCCCTGACTCTGGCTGCAAGTGGTTCCATAGAAACCTCAAGTTGGCACCATATGGAGACTGTAATAAGAGATCAGTTTATCCCTCCCCTGTCCTTGAATGGCTTTCACAAGATATTGTAAAGCTGGCTTTTATGTTACCGTGTCTATAAAACTCCTTTTAGAAAGACACTTGAGATTCTAACATGGTATGAACAGGGTATTATGTTTCAAGTCAATTTGATTAAACTTTTGCTTCGAAAGTTGTTGTGTTGGTGAACGGGTTGATGTAAGTTGCTTCTTAAGTGGTGATAAGACGAAATTTGTGAGGTGAATTAAAGCGTAATCCCAAAACACTATAAACGGGAAACGAATACTACTGAAGTTCTAGACCATGCGTTTAAACAATTTCTCCTCATATTCGTTTTATAACGTTTCCCAGATCGTTTGAACTTTTTTTTTTATTTTTTTGGTAGAGTGTAGAGTGAAATTCTGTTGTTAAATTAAGTGTTATTATTCATACAAAGAGCGAATAAACTTGAAACGTAACTTATGTTAATGTAGTGGTATAATTGTTTTATTTTGGACAACATTCCATGTGTTTCCAGCATCAACACTTACGTTTCGAGAGTCAACATTTAAGGTGACATTGTGCAAAACAGGATAAATCACAATAACTCAGTTTCTTACAGTCAAACTAGAATTTAGTTTTAGAGAGCGGGAAATCTGTTGTTGGTTTGGACTCTCCTTCTAGCTAACTTTCAGGTGAGATATCCTGTTTGCGTTGACAGGATCACAAGTATCAGTAAAATGCAGTAAATTTAATATTTCTATCTTTAAGAGGTGTTTCCATGTAGTTTTTCTTAACAACTACATGTTTCGGCCTCTATATCGGCCATCATCACCTGATGATGGCCGATAAAGAGGCCGAAACATGCAGTTGTTAAGACAAGCTATGTAGAAACACCTCTTAGCAATATAATATTAACAGTTCCGTTTACCTGCATCTGACTGATACTTTTGCTTCTTCTGTATAGTTCGATTTTTTTTTTGATAGGGGCCATCCCGTTGTGTAGTAACATAAATATGTATATTACCTTCTAAAACACACCATATGCATATTAACGCACTGATGAAATATCAATTACATCAGGGCTACATGTTTCGGCACGCTTATATTATACCTTGTTTATGTTCTGTATTGGCCTGATGATGGCTGTTTTACGGCCGAAACATGTAGCCCTGATGTAATTGATATTTCATCAGTACGTTGATATGCATATATTACGTTTCAGACGGTAAAATATTTATAGTTGGATTCTGCTCCATCGATTTGAAATTCTCTCTGTTTCCATCGAGAATAACTTTCTTTCCATCAAGTTGGACCCTCCTTCCACCAAACGGTACTCCTCCTTCATCAAGATGGCCCGACCAATAACACATATTTTCTTGTAAACGTGAGCTCTCTAGAAAATCATTGTATGAGACACTGGACATTTTCCTATCAATGCTACTGAGGAGGAAGTGTAATTTAGGCAACATTTGGTAATCACTTAGTCTTTTTGTAAAAGCCGGAATGTGCTGGCAGTGAAACTTTATTTGACGTAATTAGAAAACACCGGGCAGCTTTCTTCACAGTTGTTTGTTGAAAGGTGTATGGGTGCCCAAGATAAATGATGTAAGTGTTGAGAAAAATATTTGAGTGAGCACAACGCCACTATAAAATCCCTAGGTAATTAGGTCAGAAAAAGAGACTCGGCGTAGAGACTCGACGGAAAGACGTTGCAGACTTGCAAGATTGGTTTGAAGAAGTGATTTTGGTCTACGACACGGCGTTATTCTGTGGCCTGAGGATGTAATAATTCATAAATATCATTGGTTGAGATGTCGGGCTGCTTCATACTCTGGCTGGTAACAGGAGGTAAGCTGATCTGACCGATTATCCAAATTCAGTGTTTGGTGAGTTACTTTGGAAATTAAGTGCTATTCTAAATTTTACGATTAACGCTTGGGGTTTAATAGTGGCGTGACGGTTAATTAACTTACAAATTTTCGTAACTGTGGGATTGTAGAAACATACCTTCAACCAGTGAACCTACATGTACATTTATGTACATATAGTAGATAATAAAATCTTTTGTTAAATTGTTAAGCAGTTCGTCACCCACAAACCCCAAGGCAGTCCTTGATACCCAGATAACCGTAAGGCCTCTGACTAGGCCATTGCTACCATTCTCAGGATAGGCCTCTTGACGGCCACAGTAGTCGCCCAAACTTACCGCTCTGTTGGGCGCTACACGAAGTAGTGACGTTGGTGTGGACACATCCCCCGTGTCATTACATGGATTGTTGACAGATGTGTGGACACAAAATCCGGGCACTACAGAAAGTGGTGACTGCGGTGTAAACAACACCCGTGGTCACTACAAATAAACAACCGATACACCTCACAAAAATTACAGACATACGTAATTCCTACAGTAATTTGAGATACGCACAAAATCCCGTCATACATTTTTAGGGATTCAATATATGACACACTGTTCATGATACATATGATACATACAATTATTAAGCCTTTGGTGTTTTGCACCGTGTATTGTGATACAGTTATGTAAGATAAACCAACTAACAGCACCTGCTAGACTGCTTATATTGGATCCGCCAGCGAATCGGACGATATTTTAGTATTAAAAAAAATTAAAATATTGGATATCGTGATACATTTACGTTTATAGGGAAGTACATACATTAGCATTTGCAGAAATAAGTGAATCGGCGGTCTTGAGACACAACTTACTTACTTACTTACTTATTTACTTACTTACTTTCACCATGGTGCAGAGTCCTTCTTGAGAAGCTAACTGGTTTGCAGCTAGTCAAGAAATTCCCCGCATTTCACTGAACCCGAATGATCATTACCTCACTCATAAGCGTCCGCCACCTGTCTCTAACCTGGGCCAGCCCAATCCAATCCATATACCCACATCCCACCTTCTGGAGATCCATCCTAATATTACCCACCCATCTACGCCTAGTTCTCCCCAGTGGTCTCCTTCCCTCCGGTTTCCCCACCAAGACCCTATACACCCCCTTTCCTCACCCATAGGTGCCACATGCCCAACCCATCTCATTATCTAGATTTCATGACCCGCACAATATTGGGTGAGGAGTACAGATCATTTAGCTCCTCGTTGTGCAATCTCCTCCATTCCCCCGTTACCTCGTCCCTCCTAGGACCAAATATTCTCCTCAACACCATATTCTTAAAAACCCTCAACTTCCTTTCCTCCCTTAATGTCAACGACCAAGTTTCACACCCATACAAAACAATATATCTTGATCTTTAAATTTTTGGATAGCAACCTGGAAGACAAAAGATTCTGCACCCAATGATAGCAAACATTTCCTAACCTCAATCTGCTCTTAATTTCTTCCGGAACAGAATTTTGATGTGTTAAAGTTGTTCCCAAATATTTAAACTCTTTCAACCTCTCGAAGGTACTATTGTTAATCCTCACACTGTGATTTCGTCCTGCATTCTGATCTCGAGACATAACCACGTATTTATAACACAGAACAAAAAAAAACACAACACATCATTCTACCCGTTACATCCTCAAGATGTCCTCCATTACGCTGCTCATACTCAGCAAGCCGATCGTGAACACTACTCATGGCCCTACGTAACACGTCGAACGGGATTCTTGAAACCTCTTCCTGTATCCGCAGTGCAAATCCAAGTGTAAAATACGCCCGACACTGCTTTCTGACCGTCCCAGTTTCTTGGAATAACGCACAACCAAACTGCGAGGACTTTGTTCGAATGATGCTCTCACAGCGTCAATGTTCTATGGGGTGCTAACAATTTTAACACTACCACCTTTCTTCTTAACAGTTGAGCCGGTCTCTTCAAAGTTGTTTACCCACGTCTTTATGGCATGAGCTGAAGGCACTTTACTCTTTCGATGAATCCCGAATTTCTTGCGAAATTCACGTTGGGCGGCAACGTAGCTATCGTTGTTCTTATAAAATGATTTTACGACGAAAGCCCGCTGTGCACCAGTACACGACTCCATTTTAAACTAAACGCTATTCACGGCCACGCCACCTGGCAGCATCATTCTCCTTCACTGCTCAAGCTAAAAATGGAAAAATGCCGTTGCCATATTTCCCGATTCGCTGGCGGACCCTGTATAAATGCATGAAAAACATTCCATTAAAAATCTGCTTGTACAAACGGTCTTCCTGATGATGAACCCATGAGGTTCGATACATGTGGACGACGACAAAAATCATATTAAAATATTAATTTTAATAATGTGCATTTCGTTGGCTTATGTTCCACAATATATTTATTAGTTCACGTACATAAGAAATTAAGCAACAAAAATATTGTCTCTTGCACATGGTAAGTTTTGGAGATGATTTTAGGCGTATTCCAGTTCAGTCCGCTTTTCTGAAAAGTTCATCGTGTCTTCTGTCATAGCACGGCAGAGATTCTGGCAGATATTTTTGCAATTTGTAGTATCACCCCTTTCGGTGCGGCAACCCTATTTTAAGCAACCATAATGCGCGACCATCTACAGCTACTGGCATTACTTTCATGTTTCAACTGCTTCAAAAACATTTCAACTTCATCAACTCCAAATATATCTTGTCGCACACATCAAGCGACGGCACACATCAATAAGTGTCCATAACGGTGTGCAGACGAGGTTTTCTCTCTCTACCAATTAAATAATACATTTGCTGCGACTGTAATGAATAAGCACATGCGAATAACATCCGTTCTGGTCCTGCCGTTTGGAATCACGTAAGGGACTCACAGATTATCACAAAGTTACACAAACGGGTAATAAATCAAGAAGGATAAGACTAACTGCTTTTGTATTAAGAGCACGCAAGCTGGGAAATATGTACACTTTGGCAAGTAACCAAAATTTTACGTCCACTTTGTAGGTCTAGGTTTATATAGCAGGTTAGCGCTAAGAGAGGTTTTAACGAATTAGGGGGTGAATATGCGGGCAGGACGCCATTTGTTAAAGACAGGAGCCTTTAGTTACAAACACAACCTATTCGTAATTAGGCTAATATAAAAATTTCTTCTCCAAAATTTTAAAAAATTATCTGAGATTGGAGATACACAATGCAGTGCCTGCAGGAGCATTAACTTCCTTACGTGCCGTCCTGGACTCCACAATCTTTACGTCCCCACACTTTGTATTCTTCCAGTACTTATGCTATTTATTCCTCTGCACAAAATATATAATATGCTGCAATCATCTCTCCTAATTCTCCAGTTTCAGGTTTACTTTGTGTATTTAGTACTTCGTCTTGAAGACATAATCTTAAATCTTATGTTTATTGGACCTTACATCATTGTGATAGTTGAAGAATAAAAGACCAAATTGATGTCACTTGCTGAAGCCTACAACACGGATACCACTCCAACCCAACCACACCGAAACTCCAACACATATCGAGCCATGAACAATACGACCAATGTGGTAATTCAACAGAATAGTTGCAAGCTCCTGATGGTGGATATATTAATGTAGGAAACATGCTGAGCACAAAGAAGTGAAATAAAATAGCAAGTGACATCAATTTGGTCTTTTATTCTTCAACAATAATCTTGAATATTTACATACACAAGGCTAATGTTCCCTATTCTTTCTCTGAGTATTTGTACTAGTAGCAGAATATGCCATATGTCTGAATTAACCTATTGTTGTGGGAATTCTTGTAGAAGATCTGTACAGCGCAAATCTAGATAGCAGCATCTTCAAATTGGTTACAGGAAAAATTCTGTAATTTATCCTCCTACACTCTGTGTACACTCTCTGTGCAATAAGACTCACTCCGTTTGAACATCATTTCTGGGTTACCGCTCCCTCAATCTAGGCCTTATGTATTTTCCAGATTGCATGATAATTTTTCAAATTTTCATTTATTGTAATGGTAGACGTTGATGATTTCGTTTCTTATAAATTTTGCCAAACAAAATATTCAGTCATATAAAGTTTTACCACATTATTTCCATGAAAATTAACGTCGTTTACATTCAAACATAAATATGTTATAAAATCCGGCTGTCAAAATAATTTTACTTACTAAATTACTATTCAACCTAAAGCTTAAATTAAACTCTTGGAAAAGGGGTTCACATTAACTTAAAAAAGAAACCGAATGACATAAAAACACACAGACTATCTGTTAAAGCTACAAAACACAGTTAAAATGAAATGAAAATGAACATTCCGAATTTTACTGCCGATAAAAAGCATATGTACTTCTGTTACATAGCCATTAAAATGAATTTTGTGAGGCACTTCTATAGTAGCAGACTATTCAAATCAATTTTGTGGCTTGTTGACATTTAACACACAAAAAGTTACGAATGATAATTATTTTTTCTTGTACAGATGGACAATTCATTTATTATTTCGTCCAAAAATTTTAATTACATGTAAGAATTATTTATCCTACATACACACACACATATATATATATATATATATAAACCCACGTTTTGTCAAATAGTTTTCCGCCCAATTGACAGATAAAATAACTGCTCAGTTACGAACATTTTGAGCTGAGATCTGAACAGGTATGAACACACAGACGTAACAAACGTAAAATAATCGTATCAGCCTTCTGTTCATCCAGTTTACGTTAATCATCAAGGAAAGGTTTACAAAATATTGGTTTCAGTTTTAACAGTCGGTCCGGCAGTATAACAATTCAGTATGACCTTACATTTTCACAACATACAACGCTGCAGCAGCAGCTCTTTATATTTGCACATAAAAGGTACAGATTTCGAAGTTACTCCGTCTAATCGGCTATGACCTAGGAGGGACGAGGTAACGGGGGAATGGAGGAGACTGCATAACGAGGAGCTAAATGGTTTGTACTCCTCATCCAATATTGTGCGGGTGATAAAATCGAGAAGAATGAGATGGGCTGAGCATGTGGCACGTATGGGTGAGGAGAGGGGGGTGTATAGGATCTTGGTGGGGAAACTGGAGGGTAGGAGACTACTGGGGAGACCTAGGCGTAGATGGATGGATAATATTAGGATGGATCTCCAGGAGGTGGAATGTGGGTATATGGACTGGATAGGGCTGGTTCAGGATAGACACAGGTGGCGGAAGCTTGTGAGTGCTGTAATGAACCTTCAGGTTCCGTGAAATGCGGGGAATTTCTTGACTAGCTGCAAACCAGTTAGCTTCTCAAGAAGGACTCTGCACCATGGAGTAAGTAAGTAAATAAGTAAGTAAGTATGTAAGTAAGTAAGTAAGTAATCGGCTATAAATATTGACTGAAGTGTCTTTATAGTTTTCTACCTCTTACATATTTCAGTTCTGAGAATCAAAACGTGAATGAGGCAGATTGAGAAAGACGAATGATAACGTAATAAGAAAACTGAAGATCATTCACCACAGAATTCCATATTGTATATTATTCACACATTCTCAAATGAAAAATAGAAAATTCGGGAGACCTGGGCACGGACGATGGAATAATATCGAGATATACCTTGAAGAAATAAAGTTTCTTTTGAACGTTATTAAAGGCCGTATTCACGAATGTATTTAACAATTTAAGCTAAAATGATCACATCAGCTAAGGAGACAGGTTTCGACTGTGATGGTTATCCTCAGGCAATTCAATTATTTCAAGGTGTAAAGGAGTAACTTTTGCACTAGCTTGTATCATTTTATTGAGACAAATGATACAAGCTAGTGCGACTTAACTTTTTGTATTCTTCTAATAATAGGACTGCGTGAAGATGACCACTAGGTTCAAACATGTAACCATATATTGCGTGATAATTTGAAATTTAATTATTTGTAAGTTGTAAAGACGGAAAATAATTTATACATACCCACATACATACATACATACATACACACATATACATACATACATACACACACACACATATACATACATACATACACACATACATACATACATACATACATACATACATACATACACACATACATACATACACACATACATACATACATACACACATACATACATACATACATACATACATACATACATACACACATACATACATACACACATACATACA
>Ga0123355_10016847_pt1 | contig 11526 bp, 7 predicted proteins | sample TergutEmb28metaG_3_FD_89872 | JGI IMG/M metagenome (GOLD analysis project Ga0123355, IMG submission 89872) | Embiratermes neotenicus P1 segment gut microbial communities from Petit-Saut dam, French Guiana - Emb289 P1 | ecosystem: Host-associated > Arthropoda: Insects > Digestive system > Gut ...
TGGCGGACGCTTGTGAGTGCGGTAATGAACCTTCGGGTTCCGTGAAATGCAGGGAATTTCTTGACTAGCTGCAAACCAGTTAGCTTCTCAAGAAGGACTCTGCACCATGGAGTAAGTAAGTATTCAAACATGTAAAGTAGCAAACAGTTTCCAGGAATGGAAATTTCTAACTGGGATGTGGCAAAGGAAAATAGTCCTTTGGTCCAACTTAACTTTAAGTATGTCTCTCCTCACAGAGAACTTCTTCCCATGGTGCAACAGCCCCTCGTGGACCAGGGCCTCCTCATTATCAAGGCTTCACGATCTCACTACACTCACTTAGACACACACGTTCAGTAGGACTCCTTAACACGCAGGATCAGCCCGTCGCAGAGACCTCTACACACAACATTCATAAGAGATGGACATCCATGTCCCCGGCGGTATTCGAACCCACAATCCCAGCAAGCGAGCGGCTGCAAGACCCACGCCTTAGACCGCACTGGCACTGGGAACAGCTATTATGGAGAACAGTTCTGCGGTCTGCTTGGCTTAGTGACCGGCCGGTAAGGGACGTACTACCAATTCTAATTATATAGACCTGTATCGTGCTTTATTGAATATGGCCTATTCATGAGAAGCTATTTTTGGATGTAGTTCGTGTAAGGGAGTACATAATCACCGCATGACTGTCGTCATTACAGGGTCTGGAATAGACGTCACGGAAAGGAGCAAATTGGGGGATCTAAGTTTAGAATAGGGCTTTATATTAAACTGTAGTTTGGAGAAATGTAATATGTGTGGAATTGATGTGGCTTACTGATGTCTGCTCCGTGGATTTAGCAACTTAGTTATTAGAACTTGACCAATGCTTCTGCTGTTTTACCGGATCACAAAATTTCAGTCTTCTAATTCCTTTAAAGACAAGTGATAAGTTAGGCTCACTTTTCTGACAGTCTTCCTTTCTGTTAAGATTCATAATCCTATGAAACACATCTTTTTCCTTCGCGACCATCGACTGGGTCCAAGGAACAGACCAACTAGATAAATTTTCATTTCTAATTGCTTTCGAAATCTCATGTTATTTACAATCGTCTAACACACATTTTCCGATCCCAGGGGCCGTACCGTCTAAGGCTTGGGTCTGAGGCCTCTCGCTGCCTGGGGTTGCGGGTTTGAGTCTCACCGGGAGTGGATGACCATCTCTTGTGAGTGTTGTGTGTTGTCAGGTAGAGGTCTCTGCGTCGGGCTGATCACTCGTCCAGAGGAGTCCTACCGAGTGTGATGTGTCTCAATGTGATAAAGGAGCCTCAACAATGAGGAGGTCTAGACCCATCAGGAACTGTTGCGCCATGGGAAAGAGGTAAACCACATAGATAATTAATTGTATCACCTGCTTTAACTATCAAATGGGCCATGGTCTCCTCATTTATGAGGTTTCTAGATCACACACAACGACGCACCACAGTCGGTAGGACTCCTCTGGACGAGTGATCAGCTCGTCGCAGAGATCTCTACCTGAGTACACAACACTCACAACAGACAGACATCCATGTCCCCGGCGGGATTCGAACCTACATTCTCAGCGGGCGAGCGGCTGCAGACCTACGCCTTAGACCGTGCGGCCACTGGGACCGGCTCGGTTCTCAGAATAAATATTTATTATTGTCGTAAACAACACTCAATATTCTTATAAAAGAGATGTTGAATGTGTTTTGGAGGTCCGAAACGACATTTACAATAATATTAAATGAGTAGTCACATATTGCTTCAAAGGTTGAGAAAGACTCCGGTGCTTTCGGGTTTAAAACGCGAAAATTGTGACTTAATTGGTTAACATGATGTGCATAATGAGGAAGAGGCAAACCGTAGCTTTTTGTAGTGCCGACGCTGTTGGCGGGAAAACCGGAAGTTATTTTTCTTCTCTCCAAAACACCCATACCGGCCCTTGGGCCCAACCAGTCTGCTATTCATGCCTACGGGAAAGCTTTTCTTCGGACTAGACCTATAATTTCACAGAGAAACCGCGAAAATTGATGCGTCACAACTATACAATTTGCGTGGGGTTTCGATACTTGGTAAATGGCTGTGGCGGGGTATTCCTTCACATTAGTGCCTGCCGGGATTCGAACCACATATCGTACAGTCCGTAGCTTAATCCACGTGTGCGTATTGTATAGTTTTATTCTTTTTTATTTTTGGAGGGAGATAAGACAGTCTATCTGTGGAATAGAGAAGACCAGTGCAATTGGTAAACACTGGAATTCTTCTTACCTCCTTCTTTTATTACGCAAATATATTTCAATAGCTGATCCCGGTGGCCGCGCGGTCTACGGGGTGGTTCTGCGGCCCCCTCGCTTGCTGAGACTGCGGGTTCGAATCCCACCGGGGCATGAGAGTTATCTTTTTAATTTTTTGTGTTGTCAGGTAGAGGTCTCTGCGTCGGGCTGATCACTAGTCGAGTGTTCTTGCCGAGTGTGGTGTGTCTGAGTGTGATCACCAGGCTCTGTAATGGCAGACCATTACTCGGAATCGGATCAAAGCGTCACATTAAAAAAAGTGTATAATTATCCCTCTGAGATTGCCGCCTGACGTTGCGGGGAAGGTTTTTTTTAAGTCTAGCTTCTAAGTCTACATTTTGTCACATTAAGAAGAAAAAAACCCTATCTCGGAAGAAGAATGACTATTTCTGCCAGTGTTAAATAATGTTAGGTAATGATAAATTCTTATCAACTCCTGGGGTTAATTTTCTTTATACTTGAGGTGGGGTGCTTATTTTCCTTGTAACTGCAGTCTCTGATGGACAAATTTTCTAGCCCTCGGGTGATATACAAATAAATCTGGAACGCTGGTGCAGTTATAACTGACAGCGGAAACTCGATGCGCTGGAAGGAAAGAGCATTTCTTAGCGCCACTTTATCAACCACGTGGAGCACCGTACGAATGAACACGGTTGTGCCTGGTGGCAAGCAGGCAGCTAATGACCCGAGCTGTATTAAAGGACGACTTGCATAGAAATTATGAATTTAGTGTATAAATCGTAATATCAACCTAAGTCTACAACCGTAATATTGAATGTTAGAACTGAAAGTTTGAATTCTTCATGAATTTCGCGGCTACGTTTGTTGGTTTGTTATTGTAAGGAATTTATTGTCCTAACACTTGCCAAAAAGAATCTCTCAATCTTCATTCTGTTTATCGTCTCCTCAAATTCCTTGCAACTGAAATCAAAATATGTATACAGCCAACTTATTCAGAATGGGTAGTACAGGTGTATCGCTTTAGTGAACACGACAGGTGAGGTTATGCACGGGATTCTACCTGTTCTGTAGAGGGAGAGAAAGGCGTTCTTCATCCATAACGTAATGCTGCCCGCGACCAATAGAAAAGTTCCTTTTATTTCTTCGACAAATAAAAGCGTATGTTCTTTAAGGCTTAGGTTTGAGTGAGCGTAATGGCAGGTTGTTGCTGTACAGTGTGGCCATAAACCTACAAACAATAGGACAGCATCAGAATACAATCATACTTGTGAACTATTAACTCGTACATTAGCGGATAAAGTTGATTATTTCGATGAAGTTAATGTAGTTATTTTCAACCTCGGTGTGTGAGAAACGCTGAAATGTGTAGTCTAGTTTGTAGGCGATTGTTGTTGCAGAAACTCTTGAGTAAACAAGACTTCCTCCTACGTGTATTCGTCTCCCTCTACCTGGGAGGCAAAGACTTAAAACGGCAGCTTTTAGACGCTGAAATAATCCTGTATAAGGTTAACTTTTAACATAATGGCTTACGTGAATCTTACAAAAAGGTAATGTCGTGTGATACATATGAAACTTGGAATACATTTTCGAGTTTGTTTTCTTTCCATAAGTGTGGAGTTCTGCAGAAGTGCTCTGATTTCTTGAAGATAGAAGTGATTCATTGTTAACAGCAAAACATAACCACTGCTAAACAGAATTTTTTTCACTTAATGGAGGAATACTCTGTTACGAAACAAGGTCTTTAAAATTATGTCTTCTATAAATTCTCGGATAATAAAGAAAGATAAGTATGGGATAAATACAAGATCGGAAGTGTGGTTTAGTTCTACTTAAATGCAACCAGTGTGTGTAATACCCGTTTTATTTGAGTGTAAATTTGTGCAGTGTTTGTTTCGTTAATAATTGTTAGGTATTCTTGGTGCATTCATGGAAGTGACCACACCTAATAATTTCTCCTATCATCGCACGCCTAAGAACAGTGAATTTTTATCACAAAAATGTTTGAACAACAAATGTAGTCAGCAAGGAATTTGTACTGAGGTGAGTAATATTTTCCGTTTATCTTACAATATTATTTTTGTTTCATTGTTATTATTATACAAATTTGGGTGCCTAAATTGGGGTTAACTTTACATGGGTTTTGTGACACACATGAGAAAAGTAATAACAGCACACAATGTTTGAGTTAGCACAACTGAAATCTGAGACCACATAGGGGACCATAGGTGTATAAGTCAAGATAATATTATGTTATGCCCTGAAGAAAGTAGATGGGGATTTTGTGGCCTGGAGTCAACTCAGTACGGAATCCGAAGTATGGCTTCTTGTGAAAAAGAAAACGCATATTTGTGTTCTATAAAAAATAGAATATTTATTGCTTAACCCAAAGGCTATTCAGCTTCTCAAGGATTCTGTTTCACGGAATCAGTTAAAGTTACTTTGTACACTCATCATTTACTTAGCTGCTACTTTAGAAACATAGTTATGCTTATAACATTTCACATTATATTTTGTAATATACGATTTGCTGTTTTATTCAAAAGGCCGCAGGTTCGAGCATGGTGGCCACCTAAATCCTGACTGAGATTTTTCCTAATTTTTCTCATCCCCTTCGAGAAAGTGCCCCAAATTAGACAGAATTTCTGTCTTCCACACTTTTCTCAAAACACTTTTCATCCTAGCATTAGACGCTATATAATCTGAGCTAATTACCACGCAGTTAAATAAAAAAGAATAAATAATTATGGGTTAATTAAGTCACATTCTGATAGGTGTCGCCGTTACACTTGCAATTGTAGAATATAATCACTGGCATAAATTTTTCGAGTTTGTTTATTGGATCTTGTCCTTGATCGTGTGTTTTGACGAAACCTACCCGTTTCAGCATAAGAAATTATTAAAAATATTTTTGTACATAAAGAAAATTATCTGTCATTTCCATTAATTTTCAGTAGGTAGTAGTTAACAGATATTCTGAAACACTTATAATTTCGTACAAAACAAATAGAAATAATATGATCTCTCATATCCTACTGTACTCCATCAAACCTGGCAGTGACTTGAATTTTATAGTCATAGGAGTTTGCACTTTACCTCCACATGACAGATGGTTGCTACTTCATGTGTTTGGTCTATTGGCGACTTGTCAGGTGTATGGATTTAAGGGCCGTGATCATTTTCAAAGGTCACAGAGCATGTGAATGAATAATATTTTCGCCTTGAAAGCCATTATTTCAAGAAGCAAATAATTTGTATCAAAACTAGAATCTTCTGATCTGAGACTTCTTTGTCGAATTGTCAACAGTTACCAAAGTTTCTGAGCAGCGTGTAGCCTTCTTATTTAGCTTCTTACCGAAACGTCAGTAAAATGTTTATTCACTGATGCGTAATGATATACCATAAGAACGGATTCCTTCAGGCTCCACCGCGACAAATCCTATTGACACGTCGTCAGTTTTCTGAAAAATTAGATATTCATCAGCCCCGGGGTGACAACCTAAATAACTGTTTTGTTTCAGGATGGAATTTCAGTGTGACTGTAGCAATATTATTTCCACGGATATCACGATATTTAGAAAACTTTATGTAAATTGATAACACATTTGTTAAATTATTTTCACTTTTGTAAAGGTAAAGCAGTCCCATTACAGGCCTGGACAGGCCTGAGGGTTCCAGGAAGTTAAGGTTCCTAGATTTCGTGACAACGGCACAGGAAGGTGGTAGGTTGTCAGCCTTAAGCACCGGCTGCCTTTACCCCCAGGAAATACTCCTGGTACTCATTTCTGTTAGAGGCTGAGTCGACCCCAGTGTCATAGTGCGATCGGAAGGATTTTATATCAATGAAAAATCCACTGACACCAGCTGGGATCGAACCAGCGACCTACTGATTTGTAACACAGCTCCTTAACCACTGTGCTACCGCGGTCCCCATTTTCACTTTTGTAGTGGATGTAAATTTGTCCCCGTGAAACCCACGGAGGCGTCGTCCATACAGCAAATTGCTATGGACTGGACGGTTGGGGGTTCGATTACCTGTGGGAGCAAGAGGTTACCCTTCTCCGCACTCGTCCCTGTCGGCCATGGGGCCCAGCCAGCTTCCTGTAAATTGGGGTTTGGGGGCTCTTACTGGCGATAACATGGCCAAGGCGAGGCATAACAACACCTCCCCCCCACATTTAGCACCTAGTTTAAGAATGAGTAGTGCTATACATGTGCTCCCTACGGGGGATTACAAACATAAATGTACAGGGAAATATAAGAGCAGTCCTTAATAGCATCTTATAACCATCCGCGACAACATTGCTTCACAGTGTTGTGCCTGTCTGTTCTGTCTGTGGATTCTTAACGATTACTTACCAAGAGCATGGGTAATGCACCGATGGATGACACGAAAATTAGGAACGACGTAACAGCAGCACCTGGAAAGAACACTTATGTTTAATTTGAATGTATTAGCTTTTGTGTATAGAAATCGATGTAAACAATTCAAAATTCAGTCAGCATAGCTGGCTGGCTGAAGACATGTCAAATCAGGACCTTTCACATATGAAACTGCAGCACTATATAATCTTCTCTGTTTAAAATATCGTCAATTTCTATATTTTTCTTATTTTAATAACCTGTAATCTGTATGAAGTTTTCGGTAGTTGGCCGGGATAGTGCAGTCGGTGTAGCGACTCGCTACGGGCTGGACGGTCGGGGGACCGAATCCCGATGGGGATCGAGATTTTCCGCACCCACCCAGACCGGCTCTGGGGCCCACCCAGCCTCATATAAAATGGGTACCAAGTCTTTCCTGCGGGTAAAGCGGCCGGGACGTGGTGTTGACCACCCACCCCCCATATAGTGCCGAGGTTAAACAAAGAATAGGGCTAAACCTCTACTCCCACTCTGGACCTTCCTGGCCTGTTATAAGGCGAACTTTACAGTTTATTATTTTCACCTTTGAGGTTTTAGGGTTTACGGAATTGAAGGTTTCGATGACACCTTCTGGGTTATGACGTCGTGTAGTCTGGTATATGTCACCGAAGTTCTCAGGGACTTTCTTCTACAATCTTAAGGATAGGGGCAACAGGTTTTTTCACAGTGTTGCCAACCAATCAGCCTTACGCTCTTCCTCACGTAGCAGACCAGAAACCAGTCGTAGCATTAACGCTATTTGTATGAGTTCCCATAGGAGAAATATTATATATTATTATACGAGAATTCATTCTGATCACAAACAGTAGTTTTAAGCATGTAATCCAAGAACTTTAGCATTATTAAATATAACTCCTCGTTTTTTTCAGGGAATATTTTATTTGTAATTTTATGATTTTTTTAAATTCAGGGATATTATTCGTAAATTTTACCTCGTGAAAAATTTTACGATAATGATAGGTAAAATTTAAGCTGCCCAAATTTATGATCACAAAATATGAAAACCAACAATGATTATAATTTTCAGACTTTATTTGTCCTTGGTCTAGACTTGTGCGACTTGTGCACAAGTGCACAAGTCGCACAAGTCTTCCAAAAATATAGAAGCAACCTCAAAATTCTAGGCGCCAGAATGGTGCCATGAGGAAAGTTCCGTTGGATGACCCATGAATATTAGACGCACGTGTACAAAATTTAGTCCCCCGGACGTCATGTCACCCGGGATTTGTGCAGTACTTTTATTTTGTATTCGGTTGTTCCAAGTTCGAATTTTTGTCCACAGGCCAAAAGTACAGTGTTACAGAGTCTTACATGATTTTTCTTATAACCTGTAGTTAAATAATGAGAAAATTTTTCAAGCCGACAAAAATCGCTTCCTTCCACATCACTGCGATTTATTATTCAAAATATTGTCGTACTATTAGACATTATTTAATACATGTAGGTGCAAAAATTACACTGAATAACTCCAGAGTAAGTCGAATTAATAAAAAATTATCAAAATTTTATTTTGTGCTGAAGGCTGAATGTAGAACGTAGGTTTCTGTTAGTGGCGATAACATCATTCTGCCAATTATGAAACGTAAAACAGGATCGTTCCACCTCCTTGAGCCAAGTAATTCTATATACCGAGGTATTTCGAAACCGGTTTCATATTAAAACGTGCACTGTAAAGTGAACTGGTGTGATAAATCCATAAGTCAGGGAGTTCTGAAGAACATGCACATACAGTGCCAATTAGTGTAAGACACCATTACACAAAGGGAGGGTTTATCCGAGCTGGTGGGCGTGAGGACCTAGGGTCACCGGCCTGTGCAATGAGAATGAAGCAGTTCACAACCTGGAAAGGAACAGCCGTCCGTCTCTGCGTTATTACGTCGTGTATCACTGGCAGTGGCAATCCGTAAGCAGGTGGAGGTCTTTGCGACATGGGGCCGTAGGAACATGTTGCGTGTGTTCAGTTTCGGTCATTACCTACAGATACGCAATGATGGCGGACAAAACCACACAGTGAAGAGATTCGTAACTCAATCATAATCACAATTAGATATTATTAGGGTGCCCGAATCACGTCCGTCATGAAATTCTGGAGCCCACCCATTTTTTTTTGTATAGGGAGTCCTCGGGATCTTTCAGCCAGAGGCGTCCATTCGACCACTTGCCGTGTCTAGTGAGAGGAATAATGATCTTTTGAATTTTTACTTCTACTGCCTCCCACACTTCTTCTAGATGTGGCGCTTTCGCGCAAGTACAACTTTAGTATTAGAGGCCTATATTTTCCTTCCATTTTGTTCTTATCATTGGTCTGTGTTTCTAAGAATTCCGGATTTGAGACCTACCAGGTCCTCGTTTCCTGTAGTACTTAATTTGTTCAAATATATTTTAGAGTGCATCTCTATAATAAAAACATTTTTCAACTTTTATTTCGGTCGGTTCTTTAATTCCCAGTGTTGTTACAAGTTGCTTGCATCGTTAGGTTGTCGGCCTCCTGAAGTCATTCACTATTTCAGGGATAAGAGTACAAAGATTTATACCTCCACTCCCTCCATGGCACATGAATAACTTTACATTTGCCTTTTAACTCTAGCAGTTTTAAGACTTAAAATATTACTGTATTTGTGTGCCATGACGTATGCTACAGGTTAATATTTTGAAGTGTCTCTTGTGCTTTGAGCCTAACAGAATTCATACGTTATTCGTATTTGAGCTATAATCTTCATTGAGGTTTGCATGAAGAATACATAAATGCAACGTCAGTGGATCACTCATACACTTGTGTTACCTTTGCAAGCAACAAACTTTCACCACGGAAATGCACTGTAACATGCTTCCCAGACGTTTTCACCACCTTTAATAGAAGTCTCTATAAAGACAACTAACTGTCTTAGAGAAATTCCTTGGCCAGGATTCCCAACAAAATCTACAGAATACTTTGTTAAAGCTCGAGGAATTTCTAGTCCTTTGTACTTCCAGAGGAAGTGCACGCTAAGTAGAATACATTTAAACACGAGACAGTTATTTGAATTTGGAAACGACTTGGGTATGCGAACATCCTGTCACTCTGCAGTTCGTATTTTAGAAAAACAATCCGCTCTGATTACATCAAAGAATACAATACGACGGATGAAGCTGGTATAATACATGGAAGAGTTAGAAATGCGTACAGGAACTTAATGAAACGTATCGAATAATTTAAAGCTTTTGGGAGTCCTATATAAAAAGGGCAAGGCAACTTCAAAGGAAATTATAAAGGTTAGTTTGAGTGGAAGCATCACGACGTGCTTATAAACGTAACATGATACTAAACAGTGTACGTCAGCACAACCACTTTATTACTCAAGGCATTTACATAGGCTACATGTTTCGACTATAAATAGTCATCTTCAGGCCTGAAGATGACTATTTATAGTGGAAACATGTAGCCTATGTAAATGCCTTGAGTAATAAAGTGGTTGTGCTGACGTAAACTGTTTAGTATTTTATTACGATAAAAGTTAGACTGTAAAGATCTGGACTAGATTAATTTGATTGAGGATATGAACTATTGGCAGGATATTCCATATTCGATTGCTGGACTGAGATATTTTTGTGATTTTCCTGCAGATAAATCCTGGTAAATATTTTCAATGGGTCGTGACCAGTTCCGTCACATACACCGCCGATTCATCATTCAAAACAAATATGCCACTCCGCGTTTTGCACTTCCATAACATCTGCACTGAGTATAATTGTCTAAAACAAAAGAATAATACAAATATCTAAACCTCTTAACCAATGAACAAACAAAGGCTCAAGAATTTCGATTGCCTTTGCGAGTTTCAAGATTCAAGGTTACTCGTGCTTTATGTACCATCAGGTGTAACGCCAAAAAAACTATACTTTCCACCCACACAGCTTATTTATGTGTTCGCACGTATCTCAGAACAAAAGACTACTACTTTCCTACACATTGTTAGCCGATTGAATATTATAACCGAGAAGAAGCGTGTTTAACATGCGGTAAGAAATTAGTATTTAAATATGACCGGAGTTAATTGTTGTCCTTTCGGCCGTACCATCGCTCATGTGTTTAGTTGTTGGTCTCTAAGCGTTGGGATTAATCGTCCATCCCGGGTCAATTAATGTGATATTTGTGTTGTACACAGTGTCACTGGGACAGGTTTTCCTCTGATGACTTCGGCTTTCCACTGTCAGTACCGTTCAAAAGTGTTTCACACTCATTTCGTCTTACTACTACTCTTTCTAGAAGAACAGACGGAGGAAGTCTGAGAGCCTTAAAAACTAGTCGTTCGGATGTGGGCAGCAATGGACAAAAATGTGCTTTGACTTTCTCCCTCTTTAAATGATTATACTCATTACAAATGGACGTGTACCAGAAATTGGTACTAGAGTTATCTCAATTGTTTTGCAAACTTATTGTAAAGCTGTCTGTCGGTATGCGTCATGGATATGACGTAAATTTAATCCTTGATCATGGACCACTACAGAGTGTTTTATGCGAAGATCTTGACCCATGGAGTTACATCATAAATTATCATTTGCGCTATTACCCAGCAGGTTATGTAAAATTATGCCTCCTGTAACACAGACTTCAAGTTTTATAATGTTTTAACTTATACCTTAAAGATCGCATCGTCAATAGGAGTTCTGAATTCAGTAGAGAGTACCTTCGACTTTCTCGTAATATTTTCGAGGTAATTTTCAGTTTGCTGTAATGGTCGTCGCTTCAGGGTATGGAAGGAATAAAATGAAAAAAAAAAAAAAAAAAAAATACCTTGAGTTTGAACTTTAAACACATTTTAAAAAAAAAAAACAAAAGGAGGAAAAAAAAAAAAGATAATTTATTAAAATATTTATTTATTAACAA
>Ga0123355_10016848_pt1 | contig 11526 bp, 3 predicted proteins | sample TergutEmb28metaG_3_FD_89872 | JGI IMG/M metagenome (GOLD analysis project Ga0123355, IMG submission 89872) | Embiratermes neotenicus P1 segment gut microbial communities from Petit-Saut dam, French Guiana - Emb289 P1 | ecosystem: Host-associated > Arthropoda: Insects > Digestive system > Gut ...
GTTTGAGCCTGCGCAGTAGGCCGTACAACATGGCCGCTCCACTGTCAACTTGCACCGTGGAAGAGCAACGAAGCGTTATTCGTTTTTTTGTGGTCAGAGGGTGTGAAACCTTCTGAAATCTACGATCAAGCAGTTTTAGCCTGCGCAGTAGGCCGTACAACATGGCCGCTCCATTGTCAACTTGCACCGTGGAAGAGCAACGAAGCGTTATTCGTTTATTTGTGATCAGAGGGTGTGAAACCTTCTGAAATCTATGATCAAGCAGTTTTAGCCTGCTCAGTAGGCCGTACAACATGGCCGCTCCATTGTCAACTTGCACCGTGGAAGAGCAACGAAGCGTTATTCGTATATTTGTGATCAGAGGGTGTGAAACCTTCTGAAATCTATAGAAGAATGAAGGTTCAATATTGAGTGAGAGGAGAGTGTACGAATAGGTGGAAAGATTTCAAAACGGACGACAAAATGTCAGTGATGAACACCGGACTGGGAGACCATTTAGCGTGGCAAGTGAGACAGTGAAACAGCAGGCCGAGCTTTTTTCTAGAGGGCATTCGCAAGCTTGTGGACAGGTGGACCAAAGTGTGCTGCGAAGCAGGGGGACTATATCGAAAAATAAGACACAAACAGTTTCTATAAGTTTCCTTGTAAAAAAGTTATTATAACATTCCTGTTATTGAATGACTTACTCTCGTTCATAGCTACATATGTTCCAGGGTTTGAATAATTTTATAGTCCGAAATTTTCAGTGAATTCAAATTCGCTTGCGCAGAAACCTTTTAAAATTGTTTCATAAAATTTCTCCCTAACAAGGTACGCAATTATTGCTTACTGGCAGATTACAAAGTTTCGTTTTATAGTGCCTTGTTAATTAGTTAATTTTCAGAATATTTCCTTCAACACGATTAGCAAGCAAGCAAAAGAATAAAGTAATTATATGCCAAAATACTCTAAACGTATATGACGCTCTAACGAAAGGATATATATCCACCTAAATTTAGGCCAATATCGAGTACACAGAAATATCCAAACAGGTTCGTTTTGGACCAATATATTCTACTCACAAAAAGACGAAATTGAAATTCTTAGAGAGAACTGGTGACCCTGAAGTTTGAAATGTACGTGGGGCACATTATGAATCCCACAGCTATTTCCGTTTAACCCTTTGACGCGTAATGACCACTATAGTGATCGTACCGCACCGCTAACCTCTAAACGTTGAATTTTATATATTTATTTAAAAATATAGATACTGCATATTTTAAACATGGTATATACTCTCCGTTGTTTTCTCTTCAAAATGCAGTTTGTTTCATAATTCTAATATATTTGGTTCATGTTTTATTCACATTTTATATACAGAGTGTGCTAAAATTTAAAAAAAAATAATTCAGGCGCCAAAGGGTTAATCTGGTCCAATCCATCCCCCCTCGGAAACAAATATTCATATATTTTTCAAATGAAGAAACTGACTTTGTGTACATTTACATGTCTTAGTGAATAACGTAGATTTAAGAACTTTCAATAACATTCAGGCTTATTCGGTGACAATAAGCATATGCTGAAGACACACATATTTCCTGCTGCGTTCTGCGTAAGGAAGATGTGAATTCTTTGTAGAAAATCTTCACAGGAATCTCAGTATAATATTCTGTGATTTAAATTCTGATAGTTTCTCTCAGGAATAAAACAATACGAACGCATTTAAAGTGGGGAGAAATTACTCAATTTTCCTTAACGTAAATATTAAAATAATTCGCAATTTTGATGTTGTTCGGGAAGTGTCACTGACGGAACACCGCGAGCAAAGAAATAAAATACCTGCTTGTATAGAATTACCGTCCATTCTCGAATGTAATCCGCACAATTTTTAGAGTTTCAGAGGGATAAAATTCAGATACGGATTGGAATCGCGTACAGATCAGATTCGCGGTCGTGAGCTGGATTTTGGAAAAATGATAGAGCCGCTGTACGTGCCGTAAGAACAACACAATGCAATAATTTATTATTTTATTTATTATTTATAATATTATATAATATTTATAATTTATTATTCATCAGACTCGCCGTCATCACTCATAACTGAATCGCTATCCGTCACCCAGCACTATCATCTTTATCTTCTCCATCGTCCTCCCATAGAATGTCTTCTTCGGATCCGTCCAAAGCATTGCTTATGCAACGGATAACGGTTAAAGCATTGGTAATATCCGATGCTATTCAATCAGTCTGCCTTGTAGGCAAGGGGCGGTTGAAGGAAAGGTGCGGATTAGAACCGCAAACTAACTTTTTTTCGTTTAAGAAATCGGCAAAACTAGTGCGGATTAGATTCGAGAATATGTGGTATTTTAATTCCCTGACTAACTAATTCTTCCGCAAATGTGGTCTTACATATGATCAGACTTTTTAGTCTCTTCTCAGTCATAGTTGCTACTGTGTGAAGGCAGGAAGAATTGAAAGCTACTTCAAAACTCTATTAAAATATCCGCATAGAGAAAAAAAGTTACGATGCAGGCGATATGATATTTTTCCTTAAAATTCCGGCTTATCACGAATAAAAACAAGCGAAGTGCCTATCAGTTACAATTATAATATTTGGAAACAACACAATTCTAAGAAGGGTAAAAAATATTTCCTCCCTTTCAATTCTTCTTCTTGGATAATGCAAATGTTTATGATATCGGCGAATCTGTTTTAATCTTGTCAAAGATTTCAGAACCGTACATATTCACGGATACTAAATAAGTTAATTTCATGTAAAGAATCGATTATTGAAGATTACACCATAATAGGTGCAGTGTTACCTATTGCGTTTTACATATTATATATGTGTAATATGTGGCGTGTATGGGTGAGGAGAGGGGGTTGTATAGGGTCTTAGTGGGGAAACCGAAAGGAAGGAGACCAATGGGGAGACCTAGGCGTAAATAGGTGGATAATATTAGGATGGATATCCAGGATGTGGGATGTGGGTATATGGACTGGATTGAGTTCGCCCAGGATAGATACAGGTGGCGGACGCTTGTGAGTGCGGTAACGAACCTTCGGGTTCCGTGAAATGCGGGGAATTTCTTGACTAACTGCAAACCAGTTAGCTTCTCAAGAAGGACTCTGCACCATGGAGTAAGTAAGTAAGTAATTAAGTAAGTAAGTATACGTGTAATAACTTATAAATGAACAAAGTGCTTTACATAAACCTTTATTATTTGTTTAAATATTTGTTTTAGTGGTAAACAAATGATACAATGTATTTCATCGAACACAGTTTTAAATAGAAAAGTTATTCTTGTATTATTAGTAAATAAAAAGAAATATTTACAATTTTAAGGGACTTATTCGTAGATTTTTCACAAAACCACCTGAACTGGCTGACATAAATGAAATTCTAAAATTTTATAATTCTGTAGGATTATTTGAGACATGCCTGAATAGTTAAATGACATACTTAAAAAATTCAGATCTAAGTAATCAAGTATTTTTATATGGAAAAATATATCCGACACAGAGGAAATAGACAATTTTGTGTGCAACGCCACTCGTGAGCTTACACTGAAACAAGCCTCTCTCCACTGAAACGAGTGTTTAGATGCTGGTTGTTGTTACATGCTGGTTACACTTGTTCTCTCTTGCTACGAAAAGGTCGAGAGCAAACTGCAATTTTCAGCAAGTGTATTTAAAGCACTTAACTGATTCCAGTACAGACTTTAGATAGAGAGTTAGTAGATTATTTATGATGTGCGTTCGGTAGGTTTGATTTCGAATCTCACCCGATATTCAGAACGAATTTATTGACGTTTATAGCGACTTCCTTCTGTCGGTCTTAGCAACATTAGAACCGATAAACGGCTTTATTTCCAAGTGATCTTTAATCACATTTCAATACACTTTCTTTCGAGACTGTTCAAATAATTTATGTTAAAACTGTCAATAAATGTATCAAGAAATACCTCAGTTATTTCAAACCAAATTAATAATCCATAGACGACACTTTAAAATCTGTGTATCTTGTATAGTGAATTATGATATGGGAAAGATTTGCAAGTTTATTCCATGGCTGTATTGAATGACGTAAGTAAATCTACGATGAAACTTGGTAAACAATTTAGAAAAGAAAACAAACAATGGACTGTCCTATATAGATTGGAGGCTTAAACAGAGTATTAAGTATAAATATGAAGCTTTTAGGTTGCAAAAATTTTTCATGTTGTTCATATGAAATAAGGCCGCGAAACATGGTCATATTATTTGCGTCTAATGAATGTTATATACATGTTGAACAGTTAACATTAACTCGGGTGGAAACCCCACAGACGCTTCTCTGTTTCACCCATCAGCGGGAGAGTTTGCAGCGAGCATTACACTGGTTTATATTCAGCGCGAAATGAACTGATGTGTGAAGCAGACAATGAAAGATACTTGGCGGATTCTGTGCGATAATACGTCGGTACTTTTCGAGGTGGATAATAACCGCAGTCAGAAATTTATTCCACTGCGTGAATGTAATTTTCCACTAAAATGAACTTAATAGTTACCCTAATCCTAGAACATTCACTCATTTTATACTGTCTTGCGGACTGAAATTAAACTTGGTCATATTATAGGAAATATCTTGTGGAAAGTTGTTCATTCCGAAAGGAATGCTTTATTTTAAATAAGACAGAAACTGTTATATTAAAATATAATATTCTTTTGTCCCGAAATACACTTTTATGTGTTTCAAATTTAGTATCTGTGCGTGGGTGAAAAACACAGAACGAAGATAACTGAGAAGGAATTTTTTATGTTTTGCTGACCGTGAAAATCAGTATAGTCTTAGTAATTAACCAAATTAATGCACAAATTCTTTTTTATAATAAGTTTATTATACAACTCTACATGTTTCGACCAGTATGTGATCATCATCAGGAGGTCAAAATTGTATTACACAGCATCTGGTATCATCACACTCTGTAGGTGGCCGTCCGGTGCACAGGTTGAGAGAGTTGTGATGATACCAGATGCTGTAAAATACATTTTTAACTCCTGATTATGAGCACATAGTGGTCGAAACATGTAGAGGTATATAATAAAGTTATTATAAAACAATATTTTGTGCATTAAGTTGGTTAGTTACGAGGGTTGGTTGATAGGTAATGCACACAGTGAAATATCTAGAAAAAGAGACCATGTATTTAAACAAAGGAAAGTAGGAAGTAAAGTACAATATTTTAGCTACTAATTGACTTACTTATTTTTCGACATAGTCGCCTTCTCGTACTAAGATTAAGATGAAAATAGGGTGTTACTTGTTTACTCCATGGTGCAGAGTCCTTCTTGAGAAGCTAACTGTTTCGCAGCTAGTCAAGAAATTCCCCGAATTTCACAGAACCCGAAAGTTCATTACCGCACTCACAAGCGTCCTCCACCTGTCTCGATCCTGGGCCAGCCTAATCCAGTCCATATACCCACATCTAACCTGCTGGATATCCTACCTAATGTTATCTACCCATCTACGCCTAGGTCTCCCCAGTGGCCTATTTCCCTTCGGTTTCCCCACCAAGACCCTATACACCCCTCTCCCCTCACCCATACGTACCACATGCCCAGCCCATAGAGAATAGGGTGTTAGGAATAAAAATTGAATCTAAAAGAAAACTCTAACGGAAATTACTAGAAAATTATATCTTTAAGGATATGTTCCGAAATTTTGACTACATATTAAGAAATATGAGGAGAGTTTTCTTTAATATATTTTAATTCTCGTTACATTATATATATGCTTTCAACTTTGAGTTTTACACCAAAAAATTGCGAAGCTTTCTTGACGGTTTATCCATGGTTTTTTATACTATTCATTTTGAACATACTTTGTTAGATCAGTTCTTGGAATTGACCATTTATTTGAAGAGGTCCTGGAGACAGGACGGAAAGTCCCCAAGAGTTTCCGAAGAATCAACATTCAGAAATTCTCAACGTAACTTCAAAGATCTGCTCTACCATATTCCAGTTACATGAGACTATTTCATTACTAGGCCGAGGATTATTTTATTCGAAAATTAACATCGTTTCAACAGGTATTCTAATGGGAGGCACGGTTACTACATAATGCACGTAGTGTACCATGGTTTTAAAGTTACAGTAGTACTTTTTACAATTGTTAACTAAAACATAATCAAAGAATTAAAAAAAAAACCTTACATGGACCACCCTAGGCTGAATTACTTACCTTTCATTGATAGGTTTGTAGAGCATAAACAGAAGCAACAAATCGTTTGGCGTTTTTGACACATTATTGTAAATAAAATTCAGACTGTCGGTTAAATTTTCTAAGCGATGATCAATTATCCGGCCAGCTCACTGATCTGAATCGTAACTTGAAGTATTAATGGTCATTAGGCGCATAAAAGGACTTGAAATCATACCGTATATTGCCATGCTAACCGGAACACGTCACGGTTACCTAGCTACACATTCGTCTTATCCACCTAGATTTTATAAATTTAAAGATAAATTCTAAATTAAAAAATTATTATAATGGCATTTTTATCAAATTTACCATACTCCTTTTCTCTTAGGGTCAGTAATTCCTTTCCACCCACCTTGTTAAACCACCCTTATTTCCACCGTGGTAATACACACAACTCCATGATCACGAGTAAGAAGCACAGTTGTATATACTAATGCTTTATGTTGAAGAATAAAAGACCAACTTGATGTCACTTGTTATTTTATTTCACTTCTTATGTTCTCAACATGTTTCGGACATTAATATATTCATCATCAGGAGCTTGCGACTATTCTGTTGAATTACCACATTGGTCGTGTTGTTCTTGGTTCGATGTGTGTTGCAGTTTCGGTGTGGTTGTGGTGTCCGTGTTGCAGGCTTCAGCCTGCAACACGGACACCACAACCACACCGAAACTGCAACACACATCGAACCAAGAACAACACGGCCAATGTGGTAATTCAACAGAATAGTCGCAAGCTCCTGATGATGGATATATTAATGTCCGAAACATGTTGAGCACATACGAAGTGAAATAAAATAGCAAGTGACTTTAAGTTAGTCTTTTACTCTTCAACTATCACAATCATGCTCGGTCCAATAAACATACAATTGTGCTTTATGTGTTTGTTTAAAAATTAACAGTTGTAAATCTGAGGCTCAAACAGTGCCCAATTTAATATTAGTGAAGCAAGAACGCTTCTCGTCAATACGCCAATTATAATGTGATTAATTTAGTCTCAAACAAAGAGTCTCCTCTTCGCTGAAGAGTTGTATACAAAAATTACTAAACCAGTAAACAGTTTATCGGTTGGTTAGAAGTCGTTTATTGTATCAAGACTTCGTCGCTGAAAATAATTTTGCTTTCTTGGCGTTAAATTGGCCATAGAAAGTACGAAATCAAGAACCATATAATTGGAAATGAACTAAGGAAGGGAGGTACGATTTTTTGTACCGTAAACCTAGTTGTTCAGAGAACCACTTTAGCTTGAATTGCACACAACAAGAAAGGCCTCAAGTGCAATATAACTGTAAATGTCGCTATAACGAATTCTGTGAATCACTGACTGTGGAATGCTTTGAGCCAGTTCAGACAGGACACTCAAATTGCTTTCCACAGTAAACAATACAAGAAAGAGGCCCGTGCAAAGGATATACGCATATTAACAGCGTAATTTAAAACGAGTTTTAAGAAATGTCCTGTAGTGAAGGGGCAACATATTTTAGATGCGTAACTAATGAAACCTAATGTTTATTGGACCGTGTGTCATTGTGATAGTTGAAGAATAAAAGACCAACTTGATGGCACTTGCTATTTTATTTCACTTCTTCTATGCTCAACATGTTTCGGACATTAATACATCCATCATCAGGAGCCTGCGACTTTTCTGTTGTATCACCACATTGGTTGTGTGTTCTTTTTTCGATGTGTGTTGGAGTTTCGGTGTGGCTGGTTTGGAGTGGTATCCGTGTTGCAGGCGTGGTTGGGTTGGAGTGTTATCCGTGTTGCAGGTTGAAGCTGTGCTTCAGCCTGCAACACGGATACCACTCCAAACCAACCACACCGAAACTCCAACTCACATCGAACCAAGAACAATACGACCAATGTGGTAATTCAAGAGAATAGTCGCAAGTTCCTGATGATGGATATATTAATGTCCGAAACATGTTGAGCCAATAAGATGTGAAATAAAATAGCAAGTGACATCAAGTTGGTCTTTTATTCTTCAACTAATGAAATCTAATCTATGACGTTTGGTATATATAACCTAGGCCTACTTCTGATAGATCCTAGATATCTGAGGAATATGGGTAATATCGATTTCAGACTAGTGAGTGGAAGCACTGAAAACAATATTTTAAAATTCAATTTCTATAGAGGGGTATAAAAAGTAAAATTTTAGGAAGGTGTTGCAGAATTTTAATCAATTTTCCATAATATTGTTTAGAAAGAATGGTTAGATTCACATAAAACTTTCTGCAGCTAGTATCACTTGTATCACTTCAAAACAGAACTGGATTATTCCTGTTGGGAAACTTCCTACCCTTTCCATCTCGGTTTACTTGTAGCTGTTTTGAGAAATCCACAAGTTGTACATGACGCTTGTGTTGTCAGGCGTGATTCGGATAGAAAAGTGGAGTAATTAAGTGTTCTAAATTTCCTCACTCGTATTAACATGTCATCACGTTGAGTGACGTGGAAAATTTCTTCGTCTCTCATTTAATTACGCGGTGTATCTCTAAAGGAGAGAGGAGAAGCAAAAGGCTTTAATTACAGTCTGTTCCAGGAAAGGTTTTCAAGAAATTATACCTTTTATTTTAATTTCACGAAACTAATTTCCGTGTATATTTGACCTAGTTTATTATAGTTACGTTTCCACCACGTTTTCATGCACATGTGCGATATGTGATTTTTTTTTCCAGTTTTGTATATTTTTCTGCAACTTTGTATTTCATTTCATAATAACTTTTTTGTTAGTTAGTTAGTTCAACGAAATGAATTTTGTAATTAAGTTGTTTCATGTGCACATTCATATACCGCAAAAAATATATATACAACATTTAATATTAAATATCTCTCCATTACCATGTCTTCGGCACATGCATTTTACCTTAGGGAGAAGGGACGTTTTCGGACACATTGGTTTATTTAGAACATCCGTTTTATCTTCTAGTCTAATAAACATTCTTAGTAGTAGGTAATGTCATATTATACATAATAAATGAATTATATAATACAGAACAGCTGAGGTAATGTCTAATAATATTTACACGGCTTGAAAATTAATTCTTTCACCTGCAACTCTTAATTTTAGAGCATCGAGTCTCTCAAATTTATTTGTAACGCAATGCAGGTGTCAGGGCAGGAGGGATATTGCTGTTTCCTCTCCTGTTTAAATAAAGAATCACATTGGTTCACATACCCTTCTACATTTACAAAGTCTACAAATAAACAAACCAATGCAATGACAGATGACGTAAATATTGCCCAAATATTTAATTGCTCGTGGCGTCAAGTTACCGCTAAACTGGCAATATCATTGGGCCCCATAAATTAGAGTTAATGTTATCCCAGCTGCTGACGAGACGAGATTGTGGGTATAAAGGAAGATAGAGGCTGTGATGTAAGAGGTAACAAGCCTGCTATCACGGAACGAAAAGGTCTAAGTTTAATACGCAATTTTTTATCTTTCGTAACAGAAGCCTCGTGATTCTCCTGGTCCCTCTTCTCCCCTTGGGGCTGTATGATTTACGCTTGCATCCCCCACACCAAGTTAAAGGGGATTCTGATCGCCAACCACCAAAAAATTGTGCGAAAATATACGGTATACTAAGTGATTCTATTTAAGCTTTGGTTAAATAAAAAATCTGGCTGATTAGAACTATTTAAACTTTAATATCCTACTGTTTACGTGATGCGCCAACAGTTTAACATTCAACAACTCTACGCTCTGCCCACACTGTATTTATGTGTTTTGTATTTAACTGAAAACAAACAGCGACTTGTGCCACTTACAGCATAAACTGATTAGTTTTTAAAACCGAGATGAAAAATGTTTACAGCGCGGTACGGACTGGGACTTTAAATAAAGTGGTCTGCGCTTCGTCTTTAAATGGTTAATCTAACATCTCTCATGTGGTTCCACCTCATGTCTAAGATATGAAGCAATGGAGACGGTCCAACATTTAAATCTTTGAAGGCTAAAGTTTTTCTCCATTTTTTTCCAAAATCAAGTAACAATGTTTCAGAGATTAACGCTAAAAATACCCCGTTTACCAGTTTGTCGTGTTCTCTGTCACGAAAGCGTTGAAGCAAAAGAAGGCGTCCAGCTTCGATAGTGTTGGCTGTCAGGTACGAACCAAAGCTACAAAAAACAGTTGATGTACGAGCACACGACACAACAGAAAGCAAACAATTAAACAAAAAACGTTAGAAGAAATGGTTGGTAGCGTACCAGGATCTTGTTGTGATAGCCAATCAGAAGATGGATATATTGCTATTATTTAATTATTCTCTTGTGCCTCACAGCGGAGATTTTTATCAAGTATTTCCACAAAATTTTGAAAAGATTAAAACCTTATTAAAGTAATGGAAGTTGTTTTACTTTACATGTAGTTCTATCTTTTCCTTTTTATAAGTTAGTTGTCATTTTTATGAGGAAACCAAAAGCCACAAAGTCAAAAGTCAAAATTATATCAAAGATTACGTTGAAGTTCGGAAGAACATAAATGTTTAAAATCCAGAGAAAGGGGGAAAAAAACTTAGTACTGTTTAAGCTCTCTAGGAACTGTTGCTTACAGGAAAGTTTTAAAAAACTTACAAGACTTATCTTTAAGAAAGTTTCCTGTAACATTTTGTACTTCTACCGCTTTATGTGGGGCGTTGGAGAAAGACAGGGCTGAGCAATAGCGACAGATATATCGGTCAAACTGAGCTGTACGTGATGTGAAATATATGAAAACTCTACTGGAATAACATATTAACTCTGTGATAATAAAATCTTTTGCTACATGCAATTTACAACCAAGACCACCGAATGGAATGTTCCTCAGCCACTTCTTTCCATTTGACATCCCAAAATACAAAACTTATAGGCTAATATTCATTGTATATGTGAAAACACATTAGATTACCAACTGATGCCACGACACTTAACTGTAACGGAGATTTTGCTTATTGCGCGGCCAGGGTGAATCCAGGTTAATCCATGTAAGAATTTTAGTAGATAAAGTGGTAAGTTTGAAGAATAAAAGACCAACTTGATATCACTTGCTATTTTATTTCACTTCTTATGTGCTCAACATGTTTCGGACATTAATATATCCATCATCGGGAGCTTGCGACTATTCTGTTGAATTGCCACATTGGTCGTATTGTTCTTGGTTCGATGTGTGTTGGAGTTTCGGTGTGGCTGGTTTGGAGTGGTATCCGTGTTGCAGGCTGAAGCCTGAACCAAGAACAATACAATCAATGTGGTAATTCAACAGAATAGTCGCAAGCCCCTGATGATGGATATATTAATGTCCGAAACATGTTGAGCACA
>Ga0123355_10016849_pt1 | contig 11526 bp, 9 predicted proteins | sample TergutEmb28metaG_3_FD_89872 | JGI IMG/M metagenome (GOLD analysis project Ga0123355, IMG submission 89872) | Embiratermes neotenicus P1 segment gut microbial communities from Petit-Saut dam, French Guiana - Emb289 P1 | ecosystem: Host-associated > Arthropoda: Insects > Digestive system > Gut ...
AATTCAACAGAATAGTCGCAAGCTCCTGATGATGGATATATTAATGTCCGAAACATGTTGAGCACATAAGAAGTGAAATAAAATAGCAAGTGACATAAAGTTGGTCTTTTATTCTTCAACTACTAAATTAATGTTTGATACACCCTTTAAAATCCAGCTGTCTTTCCGATGAAACATCCACCCAACGATTTCTACCTAGCTCACTGAAGGCATGGTGTAATATCGCTTTTATCCATTCCTTCACAACATAACCAACGTATTAGCCCAACGCAGCGTAAAGGCTGTCTTTGTCCTGCGAGTACAAATGATTTGCAAAATCTGTATGAACAAACCCAACTGATTAATTACTGCAGCTTTTAAACAGAACAAAAAGGCTGGTGGAATTATTGGCGATGTTGGCTAGGAAGCAGGAGGAACATTCCACGTAAGTAGAAGTTAAAAAAATTACGTAATGTTTCGAAGAGTAGAAACGGGATTTGGGTTACGTTAGTTTCCAAGATTGTATGAGTTACGCTACTGTGTCAAATAGAAGTTTATTAACATTATTTCTACAGACTTATCCGAAAGGCATTCTCACTTATAAAATTTCAAATACGCTACAACCACGTTGGTGTAGGATCTTCCTCAAACGTATGTACAGTCGCGCAGCTGGTCGAGACACTACCCGACACTTAAGAAGCCCGATGTTTCATTACCACGTTCATAAAAGACTGCCACCGCAGGCTGTCCTGTTTTATATGACGTGTAGCGACGCCCGGCTTCACAATTAATTTCTGTAAAACCTTCTCTAATATTATTCTCCCATCATCACCTAAGCTATCCTCGAGGCTTTTGCAGCAAGTTTGTGTACGAGTTGACCTGTGCTCTTATCCCATGTCCTGTCCCACTCATCGTCCTTTCAGTTTATGGCCTCTACAATATCTTGTAAAGAGTACAAATTATATACCTCTCCATTATACAAATAACGTCATGCTTCTGTGACTTATTTATCAGGATCAAAGAGATAATTACAAAAATAAATATCGATATCATGCATGGAATATAGTTAGACTCCACTAAGAACACAGTATTAATGGCAACCATGAAATGAGGACCTCCTGTATTGTGATGGCTGATAATTAAAACTGCCTTAAGGCCAAAGAAGCCTTTATTAATCACAGGCCTCGATAATCAGGCGGCTCCGACCCTTAGGTTAGTCAGTATTTCCAGTGCCATATAAATCAATGTCTTGTTACTGCAGGGCGCACAAATGTGGTGCTACAGGTTACTTCAGCGCTTACTGGTATCGCTCACATTTGGAACTTCCAATTCCAATTATGAACATAGTTTCCTATTTTCATCAGCCCACACCACTTAAGGCGGTAAGTTCCAGTGATACTTTCTGACAAAATTTTATGAGTGTTAGGCATTTAATCATTCTCCTCAGACACAAACGGCAAAACATTTATTAGAGTCTTCTCCATTTTTACCAGCTTCCGGAGGAAAATAACGCAGCTACGTCTACAGAGTGGCTATAAGTCTTGCAGTTTTACCGTCTTGAGTGAGTCTGTTCAGACCGTCTGTTGATAGTATGCCTAGGAAGCAAAGAATTTCAGAGGATCTAAAATCACTGTAATTTTCGTCATCTTCTGCCCTAAAAAATCAGAGTTTTTTAATGCCATCATCTTCCCCACAGAGCTCGCGTGTCAATCACAATTATAATTATGTATTGGTTATTATGACATATAACTGCTTTATTTATGCTTTGTAATTAAGGTAATGTCGATCCTGCAGTGACGTATCCTTTAGTGGAAATTCTCAAATTACTTACGTTATTTTAAGCTCGGTGGTAATTACACGCTTCATTACAGATTTAAATTTCATATAATAACAACCTGCTTCTTTATCAAGTCGCCAAGAGCGCCCCAGGACGTAATTTGCAGAATGACTGTCGCGTATAATTCGTGCTAAGTGTTGTTACATCAGCGTGACAGGTTAACAGTTCATCAAACAATTTACTGTTTCAGCTACACACATATTCCTTTCGAAGTCCTGACACCACCGATCATTCCCCTGTAGTTAAAAATTTCGGCATATATCAGATTTGAATATTTTTTTTCTAATACCGGCTATAATCGCAAAGAATTTAGTCGTTTTCCTTATTTACTCCAAGGTCCGTAACGGAGCATCAAATTGAATTAAAAACAAAATTTGAAAAAGAACAAATACTAAATAAGCTTGGCAGGGATCGAACAAAGGACTCCCATGGAGAAGGTCAAGTAAACGTCTGATAGGACATAGAACAGGTTCCGTTGTTCCGTTATGACTAAGAGAACACAGCAAATCAATCACACAGATTGGTATGTAAAATAATTTGAATACGTCTCTTTGATTATCTACCATCAGCTCATTCCATGGTGCTTGTACTAATTTAATGGTTCTGATGTCAAGTGTTAGAATGGTATGTGATAACATCTCTACATGTCTCCCAGCAAACCAAGTTTCTACATACGGCATTACAACAACTGTCACCAGGCAAGTTACATCTTCCAAATCGGTGACTACTAAATTACAATATGAACTGTCCCTTAGTAGAAACATCAGGAAAGATACGAGTTCGAAGTAGTACAAGTGCAGCTCCACGAGTTCTTAGCTCCAGGCTTCACGGAAAGACAGCCAATGACACTCTTCGGAGAGGAACGTGTATGATGAACAGATCCGGTCTGGACACATTCTGGAATTGGACTCCAGCCTTCCAATTCGAAGCTATTCGCTTTACTGACTGATCGCTCGGTTTTCACTAACCATGGAAATGTGTCGGCCTCAAATACTGCGTGGACGCAGTAGTGGAAAAAGCTGCAGTCGGCGGAAGAAACGCAGTCATCCACCTAGGGCCACTGTCTGAAGGGCCTAGACCAGCTGTGAGAAAGCCGGGAATGCTTCGGGCAGCTTTGTGGTGCAAGGAAAAATCCCTGTTTTTGCCCCTAACACAAGACAGTAATATTCTGAATGACAGCATCACGATGTGCTTGTATTTCAATTAACGTTATACAGTATACGTCAGCACAATCTTTTTTATTCTTAAGCACTATAAACAAGGCTACATGTTTCGACTAAAAGTTAGTCATCTTCAGGCCCATTCAACATTTTGTTACCAGATGCTTTGCCCAGAGTGGGCAAAGCATCTGGTAATGAAAATGTTGTATGCGCCTGAAGATGACTAACTTTTAGTCGAAACATGTAGCCTTGTTTATAGTGCTTAAGAATAAAAAAGATTGTGCTGACGTACACTGTATAACGTTAATTGAACAAGACAGTAAGTTATAGAAACACAAAAGGAAACTAATTTCACGAAGAATATAACTTTGATCTGAAGATTCTAATCCTGTAAGCAAAAACTCTGCAGTTCATCACGTGTTAAAGGAACAGTAATGACCACACGTTGAAAAATAAGCATCGTAGAGTGCATGCTGGCGGAACCTGACGATGGTAGCTGCTGAGTCCATATTTTATTAGCGTATATAATTTTATTATTTTTTAAATAAAGTTCTTATTTTTATTTCCGTAATAACTGGTATATGCGTTCATATATTTTGCATGAAAATAAAATGAGATGATAACAAAACAAAATTTTCAAGGTGATTTTTTATCTGCGTAATCGATTTATAGCAACCGGCTTATTTCCTACAAGTTACTGAAAATAAAAGCACGAAAACTTGTTTTGCGCTGTAACTAATCCAAGTTATTCAGCTAGTTGATAGTCGCTGCGTTGTTCTCACTTCTGAGTACCACGACGTCAGAACGTGTTACAGGACAACCTAGAACGTACACCTGCTAAAGACGACTACACGAGTGGCCTCCTTGTCTACGATTTAAGACGGATTCAGCAGTATTTAGAAGTACTGTGGCACGTATTTATATAACCAGAAAGAAAAACAGAAGCTACATTAGGAGCTAATAGGGAGGTTGGGCTGAAAATAAATGCAGGAAGGGAAACGTTTACGTTTGTATCTCGCCAGCAGCGTGCAGGAGAAAACTGCAATACAGGTACAATAAAAGTTCTTCAACAAGACAGGCAATGTACGTATAACGTAACATTGAGGCGTGTTCATGCAACCTTTGTTGTAGCGGAAAAGCAATGAAAATTACGTATTCTGAGTGTGTATTTTAACCTTTCGTATTCAGCATGCAATGCCCATGCGTCAAATTGTCATTTGTGGCATGTCCGGTTCTACTGTATCCTTCCACATTATCTCATAATCTGCATGATTTTCGAAAAAAAAAAAGTTACATACAATGTGTGTTTTGATTATCTAAACAACTTTTGTCCGAAATATTTCTCATTTTAAGAAAAACTGAGCGAGAAATGATCAAAAATGTATATTGGTCTTAATGTAAAGTATCCGCTATTCTTATCGTATGTGGATGAACCTTGGATTTTCTCCATAGATTCTCGAAAAATGCTCCAATATCAAATTGCATAAAAATCCGTCCAGTAGGAGGCAAGCTGTTCCATGAGGATGGACGGACGAACAGACAGACATGACGACGCTAACAGTCGCTGTTCGTAATTTTGCGAACGCGACTTAAAGGTGCTACAGCTCAAGTAGCCCTGCACGAATATATTCACTTATCGTCACCAAAGTGTAAATAGTGTAAAAAATAAGCCTAGCCTTTATTTCGATGAGAACTTTTTAAACACGACAGTAAGAAGTCAGACAGCCACATCAAGTATGGACTAAGGACCATGAAACGCGTCATACCAACTTCGGAACTCACACTAATTAGCGTCTATCCTAATTCAAGTGTTTCATACGTTATCCCAGTCCAACCAAACAAATGCTTGAATAGATATCAGCTGTTTTCCTTTATCATCTTCCTCTCGATCATATTTTAAAAACGTCACAACACACAGACAAGATTTCAGCAGATAAAAAGGCGTCGTAAAATAAAAAGCCAACTTTTCCAACTCGCTTTTCATTGTTACTTTGGTACTTAACGTTCAGTGATTTACGGAAGCTTATACAGCATTTACATTTGATACAGCTTCCGTAGCCAAGGCACGAATCAGTCGGCGCACTTTCTGGCAGTGTTCGCGTGCTGGCAATTAGAACGCCCTTCCGTCACGCATGGCAGACCTCGGAAGAATCTAACGAATTTTGTAAGCGCTGAAGAAACGACGGAAGAATTAAACAAAAAAGAAACAAACACGGTAAGAAATATAGGAGAGTGTTGAGACATGTCAACAGAATCTGTAGTCTGTGTGTTTGATTCCTAAGACTGGCTGATTACTAAGTGAACCAAGGAAAGCGCCAGGGGTGAAAGTGATCTGATTTAATTACAAGTCTCCAGGAAAAGTCTTAATTATTATTCGACACACTGTAAAATGGACAGACTGCATAGGCTTTTAAGGACGAATGTGGGATGAAGGCGCCCAGGTTAAGTCCGCAGGGAAAATGCGAGTAGGCGAGAAGAGGACTGCACTGAGACAATCCCTGTTGCACCCTCAGAGTGGGCGACGGCTTCATTATCATGCGTCTAAAGGCGTAACATTATAATACTGTACACTTCTATTTTAATGCTTTTAGACAGCAGGTTTCAAGATCCACTAGTTACTGGCATCAAAACTTCAGTACCACCAACAGATAAAATCCGGAGCCAGTTCCATCCAACTATATCCTCTCAACCTTTTTCCGTAAGTTGCATCTATACGTATATCCAGTCATTAGCTGCAGTTTGGACTTCCGTCTGGCTGCTTCACCACCAACATCCAGTACGAATTTCTGATCCCTTCCGAACAACATGTTCAGTCCTCTGTAGTCTTCTACATCCCCACCCCTAGTAGCACTAGCCACCCTGCACGAATCACTCATGTCCAACACTCTATAATTATTCTTACAATAAAACCAAAGAGATGCACTAATTTCTCAAATTTATTTTTGGAATATAACTCTACATGTTTCGGACAGGTTTTCTGTCCATCATCAGGAGTGCAGTACTTTACACACAGCAATAGGTATATGTCACACAAGTTGTGCTGACTGCTTGCTAGCGGGATCCCGCTAGCTAGCAGTCAGCATAACCTGTGTGACATATATCTATTGCTGTGTGTAAAGTACTGCACTCCTGATGATGGACAGAAAACCTGTCCGAAACATGTAGAGTTATATTCCAAAAATAAATTTGAGAAATTAGTGCATCTCTTTGGTTTTATTATAAGAATTACAACGATGCACGGTCCTCTGTAATTAATTATGGTGAAAACTTATTTTATCCTTCTCTAACCCGTACACACTTAACGAAAAAGACCACAGTTCACAACAGCATACAATAATTTGTACAACTGTATACAAATATCCCCGATTATAAACATGGAAATGTTCGTATGCTTCATCATATTGGTTCAGCTTCTGCCGTCAGTTACCTTCTTATTTTCACGTCACCGTTAAGCACCAAAGTTTGGTGACTGCCACTAAGTTGGGTGCAGAAGTATACGCGCTTGTCTCCCGCGTCGCTACGGCTTTCCTGCCTGCATCAACAAGTTTCGAGGCCTCCACAAAAAAATACTTGTCTATAATTTGTTATGCTTACATTAAGGTCACTTCGAGCAACTTTTTAGTTCGCTTTCCTTGTTTTGTAACGAGAGACCACAGTTACGGGGAAAGTATCAACTTGGCCCTCTGCGTAGTTCACTCACCAACAAATATACTGTTTATTAACTTGGTTAAAAGTTTTAAATTTACATTAAAATACACAATAATATCGCTACGCTACTACATGTTTCGGTCTTTAATGACCATCATCAGGGAACTTTATCTGTGCCTAACTAAAGTTATATTTGTGTTAAAACACTCGGTAAAATTACGTCGTTATATATATTTGGTGATGTGGCAGCATTTCGTAGAGCGGCATGCCGCTCTACGAAATGCTGCCACATCGCCTAATTTATAAATATAACTTTAGTTAGGTACAGATAAAGCTCCCTGATGATGGTCATTAAAGACCGAAACATGTAGGAGCGATATTATTGTGTACTTCAATGTAGATTTAAAACTTTTAACCAAGTTAATAAATAGTGCATTTGTTGGTGAGTGAATTATATAGATTTCAAAATGCACGGTGCAATGATAAAAATTGTCCCTCTGCCTCTATTTCCTTTTAATTTCTAATGCTGTTCATGTCGACATATAAGCCTCTTCGTGAGACCCCATATAGACTCGTGCTTCCAGAAGCCATAAGAATTTTAAAAATTTCAATTCCTTACGTAAATACCGCATACATGACCGTAGTCTAAACTTCTGAAATGGGATAAATATTAACGTCGCTTAATACAACGTCCTGATATTTTGCATGGCAACAAACCTGGTAAAAATATGCAGCGTTCACAGATATAATATCTTCGCAGAACATTAAGCAAAATGAAGGCAGCGCAAAATGCAAGGGTATGCAACCTTCGTTTTGTATTAGTCCATTCAATGGCAAAAGTAATGAACCACTGCACACGGAAATTTTGTGGGTATATACTGTATAACTACAATTGCTATGTACGTATGTTTAACGTACTAAATCACTACTGTCACAAGAGCGTAAGAAGTTAAGTTTACAGCAAAGATGGACAGAAAAACGTTTGAAGTGTAAATGGTTAAGTGTCAGTGAGGAGACAGCATATAACAAAGTAACTGTATATTTATCTCAAAATTCATAAATCTAGAAAAAAATTCTTATGAAAGAAAACGTAAGTGGGTAAACCAAATCAACTAAACTGCACAGAAGGCAGAACAATAAACGGAAGGATTATTATAATAGAAACAGAAAGATTATGCACCATATTATAAATGATAAGAGATAATAGGTATAAATGTGAGAGACGTGAAGTGCAGAAAACGAAAAATTTTGCAAGCAACACGGAACATCAAGCAGGGACACATGGTTGCAACAAGCAATAAGAGGAACTTAATCGTAAAAAATAAGCAAACAACAAGTAGCTACGTAAACAATCCATCATGAAGAATATCAAGATTGACACAAAAACAAGCAGCAAACCTAGGAAAGAAGCAATAAGCTGAAACTCATTAACATTCACACAAATGACCCGAGCACCCAATTGAACAGAGAGCCAAGAAACATAATAATTTGGCATCTTCCTTTTTTACTTCACTATTTATTAGATTTCAACAAAATACACTTTTTATGTAATGTATTTTACACTAAACCTTCTTCGACATGTTTCAGTTCTAAGTGAGCCACAATCTGACAGATGCAATTCAAGGAATTATACAAGATGTATATATATATATATATATATTATCCATTATACAGTGCAAATCTTGTATCCCTCTAAGTCCATGATATTGTGGTACAGGACACAGATCGATATATATATATATATATATATATATATTAAAACTTTAATTATTAAAGATTACCGTTTAAAATGTGACAAACGTGCCTGACAAATGTAATTATCGTAAGTTATGCATTTGTATAAACAATTGTAAGTTATTTTTGTGTCTGCATTCAAATATCAATTTTATAATTTAATATTCTGTGATGACTTAATACATACGTGTGTATGTAGGACAAATGTTAAACTGGCCAATCAGTTTACATGGAGGGATACAAGAGTTGCACTCTGTAATGGAAATTTACGTACATTCACACAGATCATAATCCCTTGAATTGTGTCTCCTTGATGATGAACAATCAGAGCCGAAACGTGTGGAGGAAAGTTTAATGTAAGATACTGTGTATATATATTGCCTAACAAGTGTATCTCGTTGGAACCTGATAAACAGAAAATCAAAAACTTAGAAAAACGAAGCAAAGACAGAGTCAAATTATGATTGTCAGTTTTGGCAGTATAAAACTTGAAAAGATCCGTGCCCAGGTGAGGTCACAAAGGGAAATGGGGATGGGGAAATCGATCAGCGCCCACAAGAATGCAGATGAGTTACTGTTTATTATAATGGTCGACAGATGTCACTTGGTATGCAACCCTCGTGACACGCCTAAACTCCACCCATCGCGATCGCACCTGCCGTCGCACAATACTGATCGTGTCACCACCTTGCCTGTCTGTCTGTATGTCTGTCAGTCAGTCAGACAGTCAGTCAATCTATCTGTTTGTCTCCAGCAAAACACTCCAGGAATTCAGAGATTTTCTTACAATTCCAAGCACAGGTCAAGAGTGAGATTCAAACAAATCGCATTTACACCTGCCTTGGTACCTTCAGTTTACAAAATATAACTACAGGACAAGATATGACGCTTACGGTGTATTAACATGTGGTGCACGACGGCTGAAGCAACAACGGAATGCAGAATTCTGGCGACTAATGCAGTGCAAAGCTGGCAGTTGCAAGAACAGGAAAGAAATGGGAAGATAATATTAACACAGCAAAGATCAGTGGCAACCATATGTACCACACGATTTAACACTAAGTTATCTGAATTTTTTCCAGGCGGTGTACGTTCAGGGTCTTCATAAAAAGGCTGATTTCAAACAGAAAATTTCTTATTGTAGGCTTATTTGTTCTTAAGTGGTAGCCTGAATGTTGAGAGTACAGCTCGGAAAATTATTTACGAATACGGTGTCCTAAGTAACAGAATGGAAGGTATTTCCCTTAAAAACATTTTTTTCTTACAGAAGTGTCGTAAAAGTCCAAAGAAATTACTCGTATATAGTGTTTGTGATGCACCTTCAAGAAACTGTATAACGAGTTTGCTACGAAATTCTGGAGAAAATGACTGTGCAAAGGCAGTATAAAATGTGCAGTAGCACTTAAGCGAAGAAAAAAACTGTTGACACCGTGAAGCGTGTGAAGGAAGTAATTTAAAAAAAAGAGTCCAACGAAGCGGTTTTCTCATACCAAACACGTAACGTCAGTTCTTCATCGCCACAAACTTATCATAAAGCGGGAAATACGTCTTTTAACATCAGACCCTTTAATTACATTTCCATGGATCCCTTCGACGGTCCGAGGATATTTGTATTCGCGCCGCATCTACCTGGTCTGGATTCCTATCTAATACATATAGACGAGAAATAAATTCTCACTTTGAAGACGGTATGCGTTTCACACTACGGAACAAGAGGTGGTCTTGATGAAGTAGCGACTGATAAAATCAACATGCGCCGTTCAGTCTCTGCACACTAATCTACGTTTTGTAAAAGAAATGGCTCGGTCTCTCGACTGCCTAGTGGTCTGAAGAATGCAGAAGGTTGCGCTAGTGCCCGACTGCCTGCAGCCCTACTATGTCAATAACCAGAACCCCCGGAGCCGCACCAACACCAATATTATCCAGAGCCCTTACTGCCCCCAGTTCACTATAGGTTATTATTATTATCATCATTATCATCATCGTCTCTTGCCACAGGCCTTTTCTTCCTGGTACTTCTCTTGAACCAGCGGTGATCCCCACCACTCAGGCTTCAAGTTTCACATTGCAGTACTTTCCGTATCATGTGTGATGTTCCAAGTATAGCTGTCTTTTGTAGTGAATCTATCGAATATTTTCCTGGTATAGCTTCCAAATTTTTCCTTAAGCTCCTCGTTACTATCCCAGTGGCTCCAATTATTACTGGTATAATCGTACATTTCAGGTTCCACATTCGTTGTATCTCTATACATAAACGCTTATATTGCAACTTCTTTTCCGCTTCCTTTTGCACAACATTTTTGTCTGCGGGTATTGCCACATCTGTCAGTGTGCACGTTTCTTCTTTTTTGTTTTTAATTATTATCTGTGCCCTATTTGCTGTAACTTATCTGTCTGTGTGTACTACTTGATTCCACAACACTGTGACATCTTTATTATTATTATTATTATTATTATTACTTATCACCTTTAAGCAGGGTATTTACAATTACACATCTCAAACGCACCATGTTTCTACGTTATATAGTGTTGCAGCGCTTCTGTATTTACAATTTGCGTAACAGGTAATGTTATTGCGCAGGTGAAATATGTTCTGTACTTTTACGTTAGTACTTTCCGAAGTACGTGTGCAGTTCCCAATATGGCTGTTTGTTGTAGTTCCTCGATTTCGTGTTTTCCCAGTACGTGGCTCCGGTACTGTCTGTATGCCTCTGAGATGGTTCCAGTTGACCCTATTATTACTGGTATCACTTTTGCTTTCACATTCCGCTTGCTCTGAGTTTCTATTGGAGGGTCTTTATATATTAGAATCTTCTCAGCTTCTTTATTAGTGACATATCTCCTCATATTGCAACGTTTATTAACACACATGTACTTTTTTTCATTATCACAGATTATGATGTCCTGTTTATTGTTACGAAGAGCTCTATCGGTTTGCACTTTTTGATTCCATGATATGGTTACCTTACCTTCAAGACTTGTTGCGAACGATTATGGCACATGGTTAAACCAGGGTTGTTGAGTAAAAAGAGACCAACTTGATGCCACTTGCTTTATTATTTCATTACTTAATGCTCAACATGTTTCGGATGTTAATACATCCATCCTCAGGAGCTTGCGACTTATGTGTTGAGTTATTTCGTGGGTTACATTGATCTGGTTAGATGT
>Ga0123355_10016851_pt1 | contig 11526 bp, 12 predicted proteins | sample TergutEmb28metaG_3_FD_89872 | JGI IMG/M metagenome (GOLD analysis project Ga0123355, IMG submission 89872) | Embiratermes neotenicus P1 segment gut microbial communities from Petit-Saut dam, French Guiana - Emb289 P1 | ecosystem: Host-associated > Arthropoda: Insects > Digestive system > Gut ...
AATTCAGTAACGTGACTTTCGCTGTGGCGAATAAACGTGTGCTTGCGCCGCTAGTTTGCCTGCAGCAAACCGCTTCCCGCTTAACGCACACATTCGCCACCATACGCTCAAGTCACGAATGAAAAATTCGTTTGCTATAGAACAAACACACATCCGAGACGTAATAATCGCTATAGTGAATGTATTACGTCTTGATGTCGTGTTTGCCACAACAAAGGAGCGACCCACCATGCCATATTGGAATTTTGATAACACATATACCATTTTGCCCGAAATATTTTTTTCTCACATGCACCCGATTCCTGTATCAAACCCGCAACTAGTCATCTATAACCAGCCTCTGGCAGATTCCCTTGGCACACCAAACGAGCTTGCAACTTTTGCTGGCAATCATGTGCCAAATAATGCAGCCCCTATTGCACAAGCCTACATGGGACACCAGTTTGGCCACCTTACAATGCTGGGCGATGGCCGTGCCATTTTGCTTGGAGAGCAAATAACCCATAGTGGCGAACGCTACGATATCCAGCTAAAGGGTAGTGGCCGTACACCCTACTCACGCGGGGGTGATGGACGTGCTGCACTTGCGCCAATGTTGCGGGAATATATCATTAGCGAAGCAATGCATGCGCTGGGTATCCCTACAACGCGCAGCCTCGCCGTTGTACTAACTGGGGAAACTGTGCAGCGGGAAACACGCAAACAAGGCGCGGTTCTTACACGTGTTGCGGCAAGCCATATTCGGGTTGGTACATTCGAGTATGCCGCGCGCTATGGCGGCACAGACGCAGTACGTACACTCGCGAGTTACACAATGGCACGGCATTTCCCCAACGCAGAAACCTTTCTGCATTTCTTGCGCGAGGTAGTTATGCGGCAAGCAAAACTTATTGCAAAATGGCAGCTCGTGGGATTTGTGCATGGCGTAATGAATACTGACAACATGTCCATAAGTGGAGAAACCATCGACTATGGCCCTTGTGCGTTTTTGGATGTATATAACCCAGCCGCAGTCTTTAGCTCAATTGATACTGCAGGGCGATATTCGTACAAAAACCAGCCGCACATTGCAGTGTGGAATCTTACACGTTTTGCGGAAACGCTACTGCCGCTGCTACACAACAATGAGAGAAACGCCGCAGAAATTGCCACGGCGGCAGTGAACAGGTTTTGGGATATCTATAACGCAGAGTGGCTGGATGGTATGCGCAAAAAAACCGGCACATATGATGAAGATGATATAAAAGACTTTCTGTTCGAAATGGAGAACAAGGGCGCAGACTTTACCAACACGTTCCATGAACTAAACCCGCATAGCAACCCGACTATTATCCCTCGCAATTTTTATGTAGATCAGGCACTGGTTGCTGCTGAAGCTGGAGATTATTCTGTTATGGAACAACTGCTATGTGCATTGCAAGATCCATACGCCCATACACCACAGCAAGAGGCCTATACAAGACCGCCGGTATATAAGTGTACAACGTTTTGTGGGACATAGATAATAGCAACTACGGTTATGTAAGCGGATACTTTGAGGTATCCGCTTTTGCCATCTGTAGAGTCCCCTACCCCCAAACCAACCCGTTCAACTCCCGTATCCTCGCCAAATCGCACTTAGGCTGTCTATCGTATGTCAACAACCCATTAACCTCCTGCTCCACGTCCGTTATCTGCGTGTAGCAAAAACCGTGCAAATATTCCGAGCCACGTATTGCATCAATTATCCTCGCATAGTCTGCAAGCAGCTCCTCTGCACTTTTTACGGTGGTGTATCCCCAACCGCTAGTGTCGTCGACCTTGTAAGCTATCCCACCAAACTCTGTTAGCATAACAGGCTCGCCCTCATGTGCAAAGCCTTCCGCGTACAGTTTTCGATGTACACTGTTCTTTTGCAAAAATTCAAATGAGCGCAATGTTTCTTGATAATGTTTTTGCGCGCCAACATTATCTGCGCTGCCATGGCCGTAAGTATGAAAAGCGCATATATCGGTCTTTGTCATTTCCCAGCCATCGTTAGAAATACAGAGGCGCGTTGTGTCCAGCGACTTTATCATATAGTACAATGCAAGCGTATGCGCCTGCTGCTGCTTGTCACGGGCTATTTCTGTCACGCCCCAACTTTCGTTAAACGGTACCCAGGTAACGATGCAGGGGTGATTGTAGTCTCTGTCAACAATCTCCAACCACTCCCGAGTAAGCCGCGCCACGCCATCCTGGTTAAACGATGGCACTGCACCGCATTCGCCCCATACGAGAAAGCCCAGCTTGTCTGCCCAGTATAGGAAGCGCGGGTCTTCTACTTTTTGGTGCTTGCGCGCGCCATTAAAGCCCATCTCTTTTGTGAGCTTGATATCTTTTATATAGTCCTCGTCCGTAGGCGCAGTAAGCAGGCCTTCTGGCCAGTAGCCTTGGTCAAGCACAAGCTTTTGATAGTACGGGCGGTTATTAAGAAGTATCTTGCCGTTTTCTGTATGGATTTTACGCAGACCAAAATAGGACGAGACTTCGTCAACAGTTTTGTCATCGGTATTAAGCTTAAATGTAACATCAAATAGCTGCGGGTTCTCTGGAGACCAAGCCATGCCAATGTGATGGAACACGCCATTAAACACCTTGCCGCTGTACAAGCTCAATGTTGTGCGAATTGTGTCATCCGTTGTGGTTATTTGGCTTTGCACAATTTGCTCGCCTTTGAAAGAGATGTCAATGTCTAGCACTGCCACCTTATAGTCCCCCCCAATTGTTGCTTCAATAGCCACATTGCCATTGTCCACATCGGGGGTAAAGCGTACATTTTTGATATAGGTTTTTTCCACAGCCTCCAGCCACACTGTTTGCCAGATGCCAGTGGTGGTTGTATACCAGATACTGTTTGACTGCCCAATCCAATTTTGCTTGCCGCGTGGAATGCTTTCGCTGTAAAGCGGGTCGTACACGCGAAGTGTTAGGGTTTGCTCTCTATCGCCAAGGTATGGAGTGATATTGAAGGCAAATGGTGTGTGACCACCCTCGTGTGTACCAACCATTTTACCGTTAAGGTATACTTGACATTCGTAATCTACTGCACCAAAGTGCAGAATAATTTGTTTACCGCACATTGCATCCGGCACAACAAATTTACGGCTGTACCAGCACCAGTCGGATGGAGTTTTGTCTTTGACCTTGCTCAGTGGCGCTAGGTAAGCGTATGGCACAACAATTTTGTCAGTAAATACAGGGCTTGCGAACCATTTTTGGTCTAGACCTGTATTGGACGGGTCTAGCTGAAAGTCCCATTCTCCATTTAGGTTGTACCATTGCTCTCGCACAAATTGGGGGCGTGGATATTCGGGTCTTGGGGTAGTCATAAAAGCCTCCTTGGATGTTATGCTCTTTTTAGCAGTTATATCATATTTGCGGCGGGTTTGACAAATTATGTGATATACTTACGTTCGTTATTGCTAAGAGAACGCGAGCCTGACCCTATAGCTCAACAAGGAGGTCTCCATGAAAATCACGTTCATAACCGTAGGCAAACTCAAAGAAAAGCACATAAAAGCCGCCGTGGATGAGTATGCTAAGCGGCTCTCTAAATATTCCAAGTTTGATATTGTCGAAGTAGCAGACGAACCAACCCGAGAAAAAATGTCAAATGCCGAATGCCAAGTTATCCTACGGGAAGAAGGTATACGCGTGTTGAGATGCATAAAAGAAAGCAGTTATGTAATTGCAACAGCTATATCTGGCACGCAGATGGACAGCATCAACCTTGCAGAAAAAATAACGAAGCTGACTGTTGATGGCTACAGCCATATATACTTTATTGTTGGCGGCTCGCTTGGACTATGCCAGAGAGTGTTAGAAAGATCTGATTTTTTGCTATCTTTCTCTAAAATGACCTTTCCACACCAGCTTATGCGGGTGATACTTGCCGAGCAGGTTTACCGGGCATTTCGCATTAATAGTGGAGAACCATATCATAAATGAACTTGCGTTTTGTCAATGATATAGAATATCTCATTGCCGTACGTAAAACTATCTTCTATCCTGGCAACGAAATATAAAACCCATGGCAACCTTTTTCACAAGGCTTGCAGAACCGTTTATTTTCACAGCCACAGCCATTTGTAGTAAGCTCTTGCAAGAGTGGCGTAAGCAATTCGAGCATGTCATTATTAGGCATTTTTACAAAGATACGATAGCCGCTGGCAAAAGACGACGATAGCTCCCATACAATATTCTTTTTATACGAGTAGGTAAAGGAATTTTTCAAACCGGTTTTTACTGTACAGCCTAGTCCTTTTTCAATACATTTTAGATGCATGTGTAAGATGCATTCTTGGATTTCGGCAGAAAATGGACTGACAAAGTCCCTTAATATATCGGCAATATCTGCTTTATCGTTTGACAATGCCCGATAATCGCAGCGCAAGAAGATGTCATCATTAGTTTTCCATTTCAGATCTCTCTGTGCGACAGACATAACTTTTAGCCCCGTGAGCATGGCAGGAGCATCGGGATACGTTACCTCGACAAGCCCCTCGTTTGTCGCGCCAATGCTTTCAATCCCCTCAAAGTACATACCACATTCGCTCAAAAAACGCAGGCAATCCATTAATTTTGGAACGGAAATTTTTGATGTTGACTCCATGCCTTCGCAACATATGATGATGGCAAGTGTGTTAAGCCCACTAAATGACAAAACATCGCCACGTAACACGCTATGGTATCCAATGTTAAGTAACACGCTTCTCACATGATATATAAATGGAAAATCTACTGCAAGGCTTGGGGTTCTATTCGTTTTATTAGTTCTTACTCTCAACTTCTCGTATCTATTGCCATCCTCAATAAGCAAACCGTAAAAGATACTCATAAAATCCTTCAAAGCAAGAACACCGTTACGTATATTCTCTTCGCTTTCGATGTTTGAGAGCACGGGCTTAATAGAATAACCTACAGGAATTTTTTGTGGTAGCAACCTTTGCAAATATCGCGCCATATCGCCAAAGGTTTTTTCCCCATTACTCAACATTTCCTCTATCCGCATTAAATTATCTCCTTTATGTGTTTTATAGTGAAATGAAATGAAAACAGCCCAAAGCGAAGCCTTGAGATGTTTTCATTTCCATTGAACGCACTGCACTGACGCAGCGAAGCGAAGGAGGTGTGACAGACAGCGTATGCTGGCTGTGTCATATAACTTTTTCCAGCTATATGACTATATCACCTCACAACAGAACATAAAACCCACCAACAACCATACCTATCCGTTACATATGCCCACCACCACTGTTGTCCCGTGTATGCAGTGTAGCTATTATACAACATGCGTCTATTATAATTATATAACCGGAAACCCGTCCAGTTATATGACAAAATTTATCCCTCAAACCCTCACATGATTTTCTCATACCCATCACATCTTCCGACAAAAAACTTTCACGTCCACAATGTATACTACTCAAAATGATCATTGTCGTTACGGTTTCCACAATGCTTCGTCTATCACCAATACGCGCTTCAGCTTGTTTCAAAACGTAACGCCTCGAGAGGCCTCCCCATGACCCTATACGCCGATATGCTGTTCCTCATCAACTTTATTATGAACCTTTTCGTGCTATGGATAGTCCGTAAAATAACCCGTAGCAAAAAAAAGATACGCTGGCTCTTGCTTGGTGCGGGGGTAATGTCACTTATGTATACCGCTATTGTGGCTGTGTACGCCCTGCGCTTTGCAAATGTCTTGCTATCATCTGTGATTATACTTGCTGTTGGTGTACTTGTGACATTTGGCTACACAGGGCGGCGCAGTTTTATCAAACAAATGCTTGCCGCATACATTATCACATTTGTTGTTGGTGGTCTGGGTATGTCGCTGTTTTTCTTAACAGATTTGCCATATGCGGTACACTTCCTAGTGTCAGACATGGGCTTTGCCCGTGCTATATCTTGGCAGCTTGTGCTTGCTGGTACGGCAGTTAGCTATGTGTTGATAAAGCTCTGCATCAAATTTTACGAGCATCACACTCTCAAACGACAACTACTGTGCAATGTGCAAATTTGCATGGGCGAAAACGAAGCCGCTTTTGACGCACTTGTGGACACAGGACACACTCTCAAAGACCCGCTAAGTCAAGCTCCTGTGATAATAGGCGAGTTTGAGCAAGTTAAAGACCTACTGCCCGACCGGCTCAAAGTCCTGTTTTATGAGAACAACGAAACAAAGTTGACAGAACTAGTTAGTTGCGCGGAAGATACGTTTTACAAGCGTATTCGCATGATTCCATTTGTGAGTCTTGGACGCACAAATGGGATGCTGATAGCCTTCCGCCCAGACATGGTACATGTACAGGGCATCAAGCACGATGCCATAGTAGGTATCTATAATAACAAACTCTGCCAAAGTGGCAGGTATCACGGGCTGCTTAGCCCGGAGCTAATTTCATAAAGGAGGCTCAATATGTTACACGCAATGTATCAAAAAGCCCGCAATCTTATCCTTGGCGCACTGGCCCTAAACGACTCTGCCGACAGTAGCTACTACATAGGTGGCAGTGAAGTGTTGCCTGCGCCCCTGGGTACGGACGAAGAAGCCACAGTTCTGTCGCAGCTTGGCACACAGGAGGACACACAGGCCAAGGCCACCCTTATCGAGCGCAACCTACGCCTTGTAGTATACATTGCCCGCAAGTTTGAAAATACGGGCATAAATGTAGAAGATCTAATTTCAATAGGCACAATTGGGTTGATAAAAGCGGTCAACACCTTTAGTGTAGACCGTAAAATTAAGCTGGCAACCTATGCCAGCCGCTGCATTGAAAACGAAATACTTATGTACCTGCGCCGCAATACCCGCACCAAGGGTGAAGTATCTATTGACGAGCCACTAAACGTAGACTGGGAAGGTAACGAGCTGCTGCTTTCCGACATACTTGGCACAGACGTTGATATCATCTCCCGCGACCTTGACGACCAAGTGGATAGACAGTTGCTTGGCACAGCAATACAAAAGCTTAACGACCGGGAAAAACAGATTATAGCCCTACGCTTTGGGCTGTATGGAGATAGCTCGCAGGGTAGATACGTAGAAGAAAAAACCCAAAAGGAAGTTGCCGACCTTTTGGGCATATCACAGTCATATATATCTCGGTTAGAGAAGAAGATAATAAGCAGGTTGAAGAAAGAGATTGATAGGATGGTTGTGTGCTAGGTTTCGCGCTCCTCGAGTGCTTTTACTCGCTTTTTCAATTTTTGTATCTGCTTGCGCACACTTGGTTCCTCAGCGATATTGCGGGCGGGTTCGCCCACAATAGTGGAGTCCGGCGGTACGTCCTTGAGTACAACTGCTCCTGCACCAATTTTTGAGCCTGCACCTATCACGATTGGGCCAAGTATAATTGCGTTTGTACCTATGATTACATTGTCATGTATCGTTGGGTGGCGTTTGCCAGTATCTTTACCCGTACCGCCAAGGGTTACGCCTTGGTATATTGTAACATTATCACCAATTTCGCATGTTTCACCAATTACGACGCCTGCTCCGTGGTCTATAAACACGCCGTTGCCAATTTTCGCCCCCGGGTGTATCTCGATACCCGTGCGAAAGCGCGACCGCTGCGATACTGCCCGCGACAGGAAATAAAACCTACGGCAGTACAGCCAGTGGGCAATTTTGTGATATAGCATAGCCCAAAAGCCCTGATACAGCAGCACCTCAAGGTTGCTGCGTATTGCAGGGTCTTTTGTGCGTATGGTCCTTATTAGTATGGAGAGTTTCATGGTTCACCTCATATGGTTCTGTTTCTATTCCTCAAACATTGCGGTAGAAAGATATCTCTCACCGGTGTCGGGCAGCACAACGATAATATTCTTCCCTGCATTTTCGGCTCGCTGTGCGGCTTGCACAGCTGCCCACACCGCCGCACCGGAAGAAATGCCGCATAGCAGCCCTTCCACCCTTGCCAGGTCACGACCCATTACAAAGGCATCTTCTGCCCGCACCTGTACAATTTCGTCATACATGGCGGTATCCAAAACAGACGGCACAAACCCTGCGCCAATACCCTGTATCTTGTGTGGCCCAGCCGCCCCGCCAGAAAGCACAGGCGAATCTGTTGGCTCTACTGCTATTATATGAAGGTCAGTGTTTTTTGTCTTCAAATATCCACCTGCACCAGTTACTGTGCCGCCAGTGCCAACACCAGCCACAAAAATGTCAATTTTGCCACCGGTTGCATCCCAAATTTCCGGCCCTGTGGTTTTGATGTGTACAGCAGGATTTGCGGGGTTATCAAATTGTGCAGGCATAAACGCACCAGGGGTTGCGACAACTAGCTCCTCCGCTTTTTCTATCGCTCCGCGCATTCCCCTCGCACCCGGGGTAAGGATAACCTCTGCACCATAGGCTTTTAGTAGGTTACGCCGCTCGATGCTCATTGTGTCCGGCATGGTAAAAATAGCGCGGTAGCCCTTTGCTGCGGCAATTGCAGCAAGGCCAACGCCTGTGTTGCCGCTGGTTGGCTCTATAATTATACTGTCGGGAGAAAGTAAGCCGCGCTCCTCTGCATCATTTATCATATTTAGAGCGATACGATCTTTTACACTGCCAGCGAGGTTAAAGGACTCGAGCTTGGCTATAATATTGGCGGGCAAGTTATACTTTGCAGCAATTTTTGAGAGTAAAAGCATTGGGGTTGCGCCCACGAGCTGGGTCGCGTTTGTATAAATTTTTTGCATGGATGGCCTCCTGTTTGATATGTACTCTCCATTTTTGCGTAAAAGGTAGATATTGTCAAGGAAATACACAAAAAGCGAAGCACAATGATAACATGAAGCCCAGAACCATCAAATGTCCTGGGCTTCATGTTACTGTCGTTATATTGAATACAAGTACAACGACTGGATTTGATACGCATCTCTGGCATCTCCCCCGCTTGCGCTATGTCGGTGCAGGGCGTTCATTCCACATATTGTTAATTGGCATCGTGTATTTCCTGTAAAAATTGCGACTTTATTTAATCGATGTAGATATATGCTGCTCGTGCATTACCATCCCATCGAACTGTCGCACCAATCTGCTCTATAATGAATCGTAAAGGCACGAACGTACGGCCAGCAACAATAGCTGGCGTGCCCATGTTGTCAGGAAGCGGCTGACTGATTGTCATTGCAATGGTTTGACCATCAAGACTGAAAGTAATACTTCCAGATTCAAACTCCAAATCTGTTGAGCCAAGAGCTTCGACAATTATACGAAGTGGAACCATTGTTCTGCCATCAGCTATATATGGTGCTACCTCCATTGTACGCCTTTCGTCATTTACGTAGTACAAGACACTGTCAATGGCAAATCTCATCACTGTGGGTGCTGGGGTATAAAACCAGTCTGCCATAATTACATAGGTCGTGTTGCCGATTTTACGGCTGAAATAACTTTGTGCCGTTGGTGCGGTTGTTTTTGCTGATGCTGTTTTCATGGTTTTGTTTGTCATTGAATCTCTCCTTAAAATATAGTAGGAGTAACCCCACGCATGGCGCGCAAGATTACTCCCCTCACTATTAGGAATTTCAGATATGGTTTTCGGAAGTCTTTTGAAAAATATTTTTGAAAAAGTCATTTCAAAGGTTTGTTCGGTGTGGTACAATAGAATCAGACGGTTTTTTGCCAAAAAACGGATTAAGAACATAGGCAGCTGCCGTTCGCCTTTGGTGATGTTCGCCCATGCGTTGAGGTAGGTGGGGCATAATGCGGAAATATCTGACACAGGCTATGCTTGCTGAATCTATCTCCCGCCTTGAAGATGCGGCACGGACAGAAGCAGAGTTTGAGAATGTAATCGAATTATGGGACGAGAGGGACAAGAAGAAAAAGGATGCCTATGATAAAAAGATGATGCCTTTGGCTAATGAAACCTTTGATATAGGCGTGTTCAAAAAAGGCAGTCACAGAATGACAAGCCAGTTTAGTGGAAGAAACCATTACTATGAAGATTTCCTAACCCCTCTTTATTGTTGTATCTGCCAAATGCACAATCTAACTGACGATGCCGACTTATCACGACTCATCAATAAGGCAACAGACAAGCAAAAAGCCGTGTTCTTCCCAAAGGTTATTAAGAACTGTACCCCGCAGAAAATAGCCCTGTGCCACGGTATGACTGACCGTAATGTTAGGGATATATTTGATAGAACGGTATCTAAAATCCGCAAGGGTATGTATGAAGTGCTGAAAAGGCGGCAAGCGGAAAACATTTCGTTGACGCTGGAGCATACGGCGTTTCTTAAAATCATTGATGAAGAAAAAGAAAAGTATAGTTTATAAATTCTGTAAAAAAATTATTTACGGAGGATGCGTAATGAAAAAAATCGAAAGAAGAATAATTCCTGTATCTGCCGCTTGTACTGCACAACAATTATATATACTTGGAACATACAACCCCGACGGTACACTGTTCCTGCAAACTCAAGCGTTCGTATGTTATATACCGGGGCCGCCCGAGGGAATGATTGTTGGAGTTGTCGAATCTGATAGAATTAAAGAAAACATTACCCGTGAGCAGGCATTTTCATTGAATCAGTGTAATGTTGATATGCGTTTCATAGTTGAATCTGCATGGCGTGGATTTGCACCAGAAAAAGGCGGCGATAATGAGATTGGCTATTCTAATGGAACTAAACTAAGCGTTCCGTTATTGGATGTAAGTCCATATGTCATAGAGTGCAAAGTATCACAATCATTCAATGTTGGAAATACAGTGATTTTTATTACCGAGGCAGTTTGTAATCATGCAGATAGTTTATATATACCCTCATATCCTGAATCTGATGATGCTGTATACGACTGGTACACAAAGCAAAACGCAAAAGAATTTAATCCATTGTTGTATGCGGTAAAATATTTTACATTAAGCGAAAACATTGGGCAATTAAATAAAAAAGATTTTTGAAAATGTAATAAGGCGGTGAGTAGATGAAATTTGTAGACCTATTCGGCAAAGCAACATCACGCTGGATAAAATACAGCGAATATGATGCGGTTCAAGCCGAAAACGGCGATTGGTACATCATGCCAACCAAAGATGCTATACCGTCTGTTTATGACCCCATAGAAAAAGCCGAGGAAATGGTTGTGGAAGCCCTTAATATAGGTTTGAAGCTAATGGAAGGTGCAAGAGAACATTATGGTGATGAACGCATAATTGCAGAAATCTGTGTATTTGCCGAAAAATATGGATTGTTGGGCTTTATGACCGATTTGCCAACCACGCCTGATTTTATGGAGTATGATTCCGTTTACTTGCCAAAAAATCGCCATATACGCAAAGAATCCATGCCGTCAAAAGAATATGCCAAGCTGTTTTTCCCCTTTGAGGATAAGATAAATGAAAACCCGAACCCCAACAGGCGATACATTAAAGAGGACGGCAGTATTATGGTGTCGCTGGCGGCAAGAACAAAACCAAAAGCTATTGAAATGGTGTATCAGCAATCATACGCTGAATCGGTTGATTGGCTTTTTACCCAATTCAAGGATTGGGCTAT
>Ga0123355_10016853_pt1 | contig 11526 bp, 11 predicted proteins | sample TergutEmb28metaG_3_FD_89872 | JGI IMG/M metagenome (GOLD analysis project Ga0123355, IMG submission 89872) | Embiratermes neotenicus P1 segment gut microbial communities from Petit-Saut dam, French Guiana - Emb289 P1 | ecosystem: Host-associated > Arthropoda: Insects > Digestive system > Gut ...
AACTTTAAAATTTGCAGTTACCTGAAGATGACTTCCTAAAAAAGTCGAAACATGTTGTAATAATTACTAATTGTTGCTTTTAGCAAACTGTGTTGTGTAAGACGGTTTTAAATATATAAATATGTTTCTATTGCAAAGACTGCATTATTATTGCAGTTGAGAACAGATGTGTACATTACTGCTGACACTACTATAACAATTCTTATAAATAATCATTCATTATCTTAATTGGAACATTATGATGTTCCCCACACAGACTAACATTTCATGTATATTAATACGAGACTTCACCAACTGTAACACACACTTATCAGTATCATGTATGCATGTTCCTAACACTTGTACAGTAACAAACATGGATAAATAAGTCACACCATCCATATGTAATGCAAACTATATACCTAGAATGGTGAAAATGTTACTCTGTGTTAAATGGTACAAGGTAATGAAAATACCAACAGACGCACTGGACCATGAGACACACCAAGATTTTAGAATTAAAATTTAGGGAAAAAATATTTCATCCACCTCTGGAAGTCAAATACACAAACATATACTCAAAAATAAATGGCAGTACTGTATGCAACTAAGAATTGTAAGATGTAAGAGAATTTTACATAGTGTTCTCCAGGAAACAAAGTGTGACTCATGGTCGGCAGTATATGGTAACTTTCATCGCCCTGTTTCAAACCATCATTTCAACACCTGTAAAGACACAACAGACCTACAGAGGTAGCTGCAGTTGACAACTACAACTGCAATGGGCACAACAATTCTTCCCAAGACAGTCTCACGTTAGATAAGATGGGAGGGAGCACATAAGGACCACAAAACTGTACAATTTGTGTAGAGGTTTGAAATTTGTCAGCAGCTGTTGTAGTTTATCCTTTTCATGTATAGTATGTAACTTATTTAGAACTGTGCTGACAATGTTAAAATTGATCTTCAATGCTCAAATAAAAGCAAATAATGTATTTCATATAATACAGAATATTGTACTTCATACATTGTGGGCATTTGGATGGATCCAGTTAACACACTGCATGCTGCAACATGACCTTACAGCCATGCAAATGCTACAGTTATTTGTGGATAAGATGCAGTAACATACAAATTAAATGTACAGAGCAATTTTTCAGAGCAAATGCTATACTTTTTTTTTGGGGGGGGGGGAGGGATACTCTTACCATGATGTATGATTTGCATATAATACCACATAAATCACAACACATTAGTGTCTTTGACTGTGAAGTATTTTAACAAACACTTGTGATTTCATACCACACAATCCAGAAAGTCAAGACATAAATTTGATAACTTTCACTTGTTTTCAAACAAACTGTTTATAGTGTGAATTCAATACTCTGTTATTCTCCTGTCACTACCCATATGCTTGTTACTGCAGCAAGTGTTACCCTATTTAGCAAGTCACACATTGCACCATCACATTACAAGGAACATAACAATCCTGTAACTTACAATCAATTCTCTCCAGCAATGTATTTTAGCACCATGTTCATTACAGAAAGTATGTCACAATAAATTCTAAAGAATGTTGTAATACATCCCTCTGCAAAGCAATTGCTGTTATATAAACTACGAATCAGGTCATACTGATAGACGGTGTTCATACACACAATTTACATAGAAAGTGACTACTTCCTGCTTGCTAAATACATTTCTAACAAAGCTGGGCCAACACACTATCACTTGTTAATAACTTGCATATTACATTTCAACATATTCATAAATTTTTATGTCCTAATGAGCATCAGGGCAAACTAAAATGACTCAGTGCAAGTACCCTCATGTTGAAATGCAAACTGACACTCAGTGCAACTGGCTGGTTCTTACCAGGAACACATCACACAGCCTGGCTCTCATGTCTAGCTAGTGCCATATTTGGTACTTTCAAACACTCCTTTACGGAAGAAGGCAGAGAACTCGAGCAGGGCCAGCTTCGTGGGGTTGTCCCGACATGAATAAAGAGGACAACTGTCTATGTTTGAACACACCTCTAGCAGCCTTTTTAAATAATCTTCTAACTGCTTCCTTCGTTGCCGAGCAAGCGATTCTGAATTCTTAGTAAAGAAACGCCTTGGAGGAAAAGCAAGAGCACCAACCTATAACAACAATAACAAAAAGTTTGTAACAGTGCACTACATTTACACATTGTAACCCGTATCTGTGTCTGATGATCGTCCTGAGAACACTCTGTCTGATAAGTCATATAGGATTTAATATTTACCAAAACACATTTAACAGAAATTTTTTGAAAATAAGAACATATCAAAGAAACTAAAATTAAGACTAAAGAATACAATAATAGACAAAACGTTAACATATGCATCAGAAACCTGGATACTAACAAAGACAGATAGGAAGCAAATGAACATTTTTGAAAGGAAAGTGTATAGAAGAATTTTAGGCCCAGTATATGACAATGAAAAAGAATATTGGAGGATACTAGCCAATAAAGAAATGTATGCAATTGTTGAAAAGCCTACTATAACACAGACAATAAGGTTAAATAGATTACGTTGGTTTGGGCATGTACAGAGAATGGAAGAAAATAGAATTCCCAACAGAGTATTATATATGAATTTTGAACAACTAGATTGAGAGGTAGACCAAGAAACAGATGGCAAGATGAAGTGCGGGATGATGGAAAAATAGTTGGTGGAGAAGGGTGGCAGGAGAAAGTACATAACAGAGAGGAATGGAAGAAGCTCCTGAGAACGGCAAGGAATCGTCGCATTCTGCACATGCCAGTGGAATGAATGAATGGATGAATTAATTAATTAATTAATTATATACGAAAAACATATTTAATGTCTTGGCTGTCAAATCTGAATGACAAACTTTGGTACAGGTTCTACACATCCTATATTCATTACTAAAAGCAGCAGAAAGATGGATTAATGTGCAAAAATACAGGCCATTATAAAACACTGCAAGATGTCTGTAACAATTTACAGCATATCTAACCACCTCAGAGGAGCAGACCTTCTCGAGTAACCACTACTGCCTCAGCTCATCAGGTAATTCCTCACAATTTATGGAACCCGAAGGTTCGCTATGATGTTCACAACATCTGCCACTGGTATCCTGAACCAGAGGAATCTAGTACACACCCTCACATCTCTACTTCTGTATCCCTTTTAACAGAATTGTCCCATATATGACTAGGTCTAACATGTGGTCTCTTTCCTTCAGGTTTCCCCACCAAAATCCTAACGGATTTTTCTTCTCCATACACTCTGCATGCCCCAATCATCTCCTCCTCCATTCAATTACCTGAATAATATTTGGTAAATAGTACAAATCATGAAGCTCCTAATTATGCAGTTCTCTCCAGTCTCCTGTCACTTCCTCCCTCCTAGGCCCAAAAGTCTTCGCCGACACTATATTCTCAAACACCCTCAACCAGTTTTCTTCCCTTAGTGAAAGAGACCAAGTTTCACACTGCTATATAACATCAGGCAAAATTACCATTCAATATACTTTAATCATTATATTTTTAGAAAGAAAAATGGAACAAAAAAGACTCTTGACCAAACAGTACTGTGCAACACCTGAATTCAATATGCTGTTAATTTCTTCATGAAAGTAATTTGCACTTATTAGGATCATTCCCAAACATCTCAACTCCGTAAAACAAACCAACTTGCGGATACTGCAATGGCTGTGACTCTAACAGCTGCAAGCGTTAGGGACATACTGCCACCTTTATGGTCAGAATTTCAGAACAACATTTTTGCCTCAGAATAAACAAGAATAAATTTTAATTAGAGGCTGTCCTCAAACAATGTTACACCAAATCACAATGTTTCGCTTTAACAATGATGAATCCTACTGACCAAAGTTCAATAAATGCCCCAACTGTGATTAACGTTGCATTTTCTGGTAGATGGCATGATATTAAACAGGCAGCTACCGGATATTTAAACCAATTCTTATGAAAACAACCCACTCTTTGTTGTTTCACTCTATGCTGCAATTCTCAGAAATGTACTCTAAAAATTAAACAAGGACTTACTGTGTATACAAACAATGCTCTAAAAGCAAATGAGTTTCAGTCAGAAAATTTTCTCACCAAGATCATTCCATTCACCATTTTCATCAGTTTTAATGGCCAACATTACTTTATACACAAACAACACTATGACACCACACAATATAATGGTAAAACTGTAGAAGATATCAAACACGTAAAATAGCTAATTCTAACTAAGCACTCACCTGCGGACCATACTTTTCCTTCATGTTCATGTGCAACTCTCGAAAGCGCTTATAGCGACGCAGGAGAGACCAACATTCCCCACCCATATTTATACGAACTTCATACTCATAGTGGGTGCATGAACCAGTTCCACGCAGCATGTACCTTGGGATCTTCACCCACTGAATCTCCAAATTACTGCTCGATGGTGATGCAAGACCCAGACTCACACTTGAGGTACCCTCCATGACTTCATTCTGTAACAAGTAGAGGTCTGACACATTTGCAATGCTATCAAATCACGTTGGGCTGCATGCAGAAGTTACAAGCTCCTGAAGTATGGTCAAACCATGAAGTTTTCTCTCTTTCAGGATGTCAGACACTGCTCTTTGGTAGATGGGTACCAACATTTCAGAGAAAGAGTTACTGCCACATGCTGCTTAAAATAGTAACTACCGTATTTAACCAAATATAAGAAGCTATACACACAATGCCCTCTTCACAATCCTCAATACCTACACATAGCACATAAAGAATGTCCTGAAGTCGCTGTACTGAGGCTACACTCACTACTGTATTAACAACCAACCACCAACAAAAAGTAACAATTAAGAACTACTGATATTGTTCCAACTGTTATCCACCATGTTCAATTTCACAACTCACTAGCAATGAATCACAAAGTGGTTCAGTATGTTTTTTGGTTGCACTTAACTTGTTAAATTCAACACAGACTTGTCCCCTCATCTGCAAAACAAAAGTAAGTTTCACAACCTACATGGAAAAATTGCATGGGGTAAACCAAAGAGACCTTGATGGGCACTCTACAGATCCACAAGGACCAATCAACATCAGAAGTTCCTGTGCAAAATTCCAGAAGAGCACAGCTCTCATCAGAAATTTTGTCACTGCAAAAAGCCCAAACGGGAGTGGATCTCAATCTTGCTGCTAGGCCACACTTCTCAGTTCATTGCACTGCGCAGTCTCCAGCACCACTGCACTTGGTAAAGTTCCAGGTGACCGCAGTTCCAGTGCATTCGATAAAGGCCCAATCACACTTTCTGATCAAGCACCTGCCCAGACCGTCATTCCTTGAACACTAAGCCCCTTTTCTATCACTTTGTGTGGGTTTTAATCCCTCTAATGAACACAAATGTGTTGACTTACTCTTCCACTTGTCTCACCATTGCCTCACATGTCTGTAAGATCTCCTTTATACACCCGGGATCAGTCTTGTGAATAATCACAAATCACTGGCAGAATTCCATCCTTCAAGGTCATCATCATTCAGAGCACGCAACAAGTGGGATCAGTATGGTTTGACAGAATATTCAGTGTATGCTACTTCAGGCCATCTGCAGTTCTCTTGCAGCTATCATTAATGACTCTGTTATGACTACAAACAAAAACCTGCACTACAGTTTGCTTTCGATGTATCCCACCTTGGCCCATCACTTCTTGTTAAGTCTGCAGCACTTATCACATTCTTCAAATCATGCACTGAGGTTCTGGAATTTTTGCCTGGCTGGTTGGATGCACACCTGGAAACTTCTCACTACATAATGCAATTACCTGTGGAGACTTACTATTTTTTTCCCATAGGCTCGCAACAGAAAATGTCACCACTCTTCTGCAAATTTTCTAATCACATTTAAATGATATGAAGACAAGAACTGCGTATAAAAAGCAAAGACATAACAGTGTATACAAACAAGAGCTAACACAACCACAGTGTTGCTAATGGTGGCAAATAAAAACCTGGACACATGTGAATATAATTACAGTTACATGAGAAAACATCTCCAAACTTCTGCAAATTTTCTATTCATATTTAAATGATATGAAGACAAGAATTGTGTACCCAAAGCAATGACGTAACAGTGTATACAAACAAGAGCTGGCTCAACCACAGTGTCGCCAACTGTTGCAAATAAAAACCTGGACACAAGTGAATATAATTACAGTTATGAACTGCACTACCCCAGCAAAGCAACTTTCAGGACACTTTTTATTTAAGTTTCTACATGTTCAGAAGGCAACCCACAATGTTTCAACTGATGACGTGGGAAAAAAATTCTTGCATTGCATTCAGGTAAACATGTTACATATCACACTACAGAGCATCACATTCCAAATGAAAGCAAACTTCATGGTCCCCAGTATGGTAATGCTAATGCTGTCCCTTCACACACCATGAAAGCCATACAGGGGGCAGAAGAGGTACAGCTCCACTCATTCTTAACCTTGGCACTAGACAGATGTAAGTGGTTAGCTTTACTTCCCAGCCTCTTGACCCCCAGGGAATGAGTCCCAGCACCCAATGAATAGGAAGCAAGGTAGGTGGACCCCAGAGCTAGTTTGGACTTTCTGGAGAAGATAAAAATCTCTTACTTCTGCTGGGATTTGAACTGTGGATATCCGGCCTGTAGTCTAGTTACATAAATAACCTCACTATCCCAAGTCACCACTATGATAAGTTGAAAAGTGTTCTATCATTCTGTTTACTTCACGAAACTTGGCTTGCTGTACAGGATGACAAATGGTGTGCTAAACTGTAGCCTTTAACAATTTACAGCACTACTTGAGCAACTGAATAGACAAAGATAGGAAAAGAACAGGAAACAGCAGGCCAGAGACCAATATTTGAACACAGCAAACACTGAGAACTGTGCCCTTCTGGGTTATTACGAACCTAGTAGTGGTAATTCCTGACTGATGTTTCGAGAAAAGAAATCACCACTACTTGCTGCGTAATAACTCACAGGAGCACAGTTCTCATCTACTTCATGGCAGAAGCCTAAAATCATGCACAGGAAACACTGCTCAAGCCTTAAAACAGAGACATCACAATATGGTAGCCTGGCCATATACACAAACTAGGTGGCCAACTAGCACATAAAGAGGGGCATCTGGTTCAAGGAATGGGCAAATCAAATAATTATGCTTCAGATAAAAAGGAGGAGGAGGAAGAGGAGGTGAAGGAGGAGGCAGAGGGGGGAGGAGGAGGAGTGACTTCATCACTAAAGCTTATCTATGAGTTAATACAAATCTTTAACACTTACAGAAAGAGAATGACAGAAGACAGAACTCCCTGGTGACATCAGTCCTTCCCTGTCAGCAGAAAAATTGTGCATCAGACAGCAGTATAGTGATGCACAGTGCCATAACACTGACATGTAAGACAGAACTTACAGCACACAGTAGTAAGACTCAAATAAAATATAATTCATGATGCACTTTCAGTTTCGACTACATTACATGACAATCCTATATGATGAGCCTTAACCTGCAACACAGTTAAAGATGCAATAAAGCAAAGGTATACATGTTCTTAAATAACTGAGACGCATGCAAGATAAAACAGTAGACATTAATATTAAATAGTGTACAAAGAACTGGACAGCCAGAACCAGAGACTAGTAACAGACTGTAACAGCTGAAAACCACTACATGCAATACACAAGACAACGTAAAGCAAGACGCACCTTTAATTATTTAGGCAGGGGGCATACAGTATTTTCATGCTGCAGTCAAGCTGTTAGTTTCTTATTCATTAAAATTGGCACTGTAAGTGCAACCCATTGGTTTTGGTATTTCAGATGCTGTTGTACCTTTCATGCCAAGAGAACAACTGATGACTGTTACAGAATAATTTCGACAAGCTCCGATGGCAATAATCTGACTTACACGAGCAGTCAGCATAAAAACAATGAAACAAGAAACATGACATAAGGCACACAGTTACTGCAGATGATGTTAAATTGACCTTATTCACCTACACGTGGCATGCAGAAAGGCACTCCCCACCTCCAAAGAATGTGACCCCCACACAATGCAGATTACAAATCACGAAACACGTCTTGCTTTATATATATATCAATAAATGTGATTAGATTAAAGGACGTGCATTATATGTCCCTTGCAGTGTGACCACCTTGATCATTACACATTATCTTTCTAATATTTAGCCTTCAAGCACCCTCCACTTCAAAGGAAGCACTGGAATTAGGTACATGAAATGATCTGGTTCCCCAGTTGACAAAACTTTAAGTCAGGTAAGACCTAAGTTACATGGGGTATGCAACTGTTGTTTCTTTGTCATGACACGAGACAAACACGAGACATCACTGCATTTGTTTAGAATTCAATGAAAACAGGTCTGTGGCATTCTTGTAATGCTGTCCTGAAAGGTGACATCAAAGTTTCACTCTTTACTGTTCTTATGCATTTACCCATATGCCAGCAACACAACTGAGTGTGAACAACTGCAGACATGCTGCCAAGATATGTACAAAACATAATGTGCTGTCTAAAATGTGGAAAAACACATTTAAAACACTATTTTCTGGTGTTCTGTTTGAAATCACCTGCTTTCATAAACTAAATAAACCAACCACAACAACTAAACCAAGCCAAACCAACCAACCAACCAACCAAACTCCATCAAGCAGTCCTTCTTCAAAAGCTGGTTGTTCCACAGCTAGTCAAGAAATTCCCATTTCATGCAACCCAAACGTTCATTCCTGTAGTTTAAACAGCCTTCCATCCGTCCCTAATTTGAGCCACATTAATGCATTCCACAACCTCTCATCCTAGTTCTGTTAAGATTGATATTAATATGATCCTTCCAACTGCATCTAGGTCTTCCAAGCAGTTTCTTTCCTTCAGGTTTCCCCACCAAAACCCTGAAAGCATTCTATCCTGCCCTATATGTACCACATGACCTACCTACATCAGGCATAAGCTTTACACTCTTCATAACTCACCTACAAAGTAAGAGAATAAACGTGCCAGAATGGCTATGCTCTGTGTAAATTTCCCTGCTTGTTTGATACCATAATTAGTGATATAACTGGCTGTACTACACACTCCAATTTCCACGTGTGGTACGTACTGCATTATCCTCTGTCTATGCCGATGTTCCAGAGCCTGCTTGCACGCTGGACTTTCCCCATCACTATGGAACTCCTGGTTATCCAGCTTCAGTGTGTCTCCTAGTAGGTCTGACAAGCTGCAGCAGTCAAGCAGCAAAATACAACCTTTAGATTTTGTAACGATATTAACCATCTGAAACTGCTGTATCAGCTGAAGCACTAGCTCAAGTTGCTGCCTTGACTTTTTTTACCCTACAAAATAAAAGACTTTTTTTTTTTTTAACAAAATATGAGACAACAAGTGCCATATCCCCATGACTGCTAAAACAGCAATGTATAATTAACACAATCTGTAGACATTGGTTTCTGTAGAAACCAATTCATATGTTTTCTGAAACATTTCAAAACAACTTCAACTTACATAAGAATTCCCTGTACTTCTACATGATTATCACGATGGTACCTCACACTTCCAATCCTCTACGTAATGCTCGAAGTCTATCATACTGTGTTAAGAAATATCAAAAACACAATAAAAGTTAATAACACAGTATGTTTCAGGGAACAAACCTGTCCCCAGAATGTACTGTTTCATTAGTTACAAATCTTATATGCATTAACTTTTAACATAAAATAACTGACTAAGTCCATGAAGTAGGGCATTCCGTGTAAGAATCTCCTGGTCATCCATCACCTTTAATGATGAACCTTTTCACCAAACTTAATGAATGGTGACCACACTTTAATTCAGAGATAGTGGTTTATCATCTGGCAATAGGGGATTTAAAATCCCCCATTTCTGCTGTGTTGGCAGGCATATTTTAACTTGCAGATAATGGTGTCAGCAATGAAAAATCAATCCTGGCAAGCTGAATCATGCTGGATTAATGGCAAGTTAAAATTAAATTATGTCAGGGTGGCTATGCATTTAGTAATAGTCTTACACCTGTTCTAACCATACTACATTATCTTGGCTTGAGACATCTCATTGTGCATGTACCATCTGAGATAGACAAAATGGCATTTCAGTGTTAAACCTGACTCCTTTCATTAACATAAGATACAAAGCAACTCAGCTACATGTTTCAGATCAAAATAGAAGCCAACATCAGGTTAACTAAAATACATGAAGAGGAAACAATCACTACATTACACTACTGTGGCTATTGCTTCCCTCCACCCTGTGTATGCACACAAGCATGCACACACACACATATATATTGTAACCGGCCTCATAATGATTTCTATTTTAAGCTGAAACATGTCGCCAAATTTGTCATCATCTTACATAAATAAAAGGTGTAACATTAAGACTGATATGCCACCTTGACTATCCCATGTATTAATATCTCCTCTTTCTACCAGTTTTGCACTCAACGTCTCCTGCTATGTGTTGGTTATGTATGTAAAATTTGTTTCTATGAAGAATTCAACCTCAAGAATAAACAAACACTGACCCATCATCAGCAGATGTTGACACGTCATCCGACTCTTCGCTGTTGCACCGCACTGGACTCCGTGCCTGCAGAGGTCTCAGGTGGTGCTGCTCCAGGGCCAATTCCAGCCGAACATACTGACGGTGGAGCTCCTGAAGAACCTGAAATGTGAAGAGTACATATTTCACAAGAATGGCCATTCTTGGAATTCTCAAGTCACATGGGGTCAGGACAGAACTATCCCCATTCCCCTGCTGTTACTAGACAGATTCCCTCAAACCTTCAACCCCATAGCTTCAGCACTCACTTCAACCAATTCAGACATCCTGAAGACGGAGACGGTAAGTTCATCTGAAATGTCAGACTATTTAAGCACTAGACAGCATAAAAACCCACACTTGCATAATAAATTTACATTACCTAAACATGACACTAGCAACAAAAAACATGAAGGACTGACATCCATGTGTGACAGGAGGCTGCAGCACTATAAGTTACACTGCTAATGGGCACATTTTTAATCAATCACGAAATTAAAACCAACTGTGTACACAAAGGTTACAACTACCCAACTGCCGTTATTATGTCACTAACACGTTCTGGGTCCATCTGGCCCATTATCAAGGACAGTATGAAACACGGGGAAGCACCTATGGTATATGTGTATAGCACTGTGTCAATGGTATACACAAGAACATTAAATTCAGACAAAGGTAATGAATTCATGGTAAAAAACTGTGTGCATATTATATCATCAACAAAGCACTACTGAAATGACTGCTGTTGCCAAAGTAGAGCTTGAATAAATACAGTAGAACCTCGATTTATCGTTTTTCAAGGGGTTGGAGAAAACAAACGATGAATGCGGGAAAACGATTAATCCGGGAAACCACTTTTTTTAAACAAAAAAAGTCGTACATTGTCTTTTGCTTCTTGGCAGAATTTTGCCTCAATTGAAAATATGACTTTTCAAGACTTAAGATGTTTTCACGGT
>Ga0123355_10016854_pt1 | contig 11525 bp, 6 predicted proteins | sample TergutEmb28metaG_3_FD_89872 | JGI IMG/M metagenome (GOLD analysis project Ga0123355, IMG submission 89872) | Embiratermes neotenicus P1 segment gut microbial communities from Petit-Saut dam, French Guiana - Emb289 P1 | ecosystem: Host-associated > Arthropoda: Insects > Digestive system > Gut ...
AAACATAAAATAAACACAAGGGCAAGAAACCTAAACCCCCAAAAAACATAGGTAAGTTGGTATAAAAATGCCACGTATTAGCGCAGAATTTGTTTGACAGTAGTGATGGGTTTAATAAAGGTATCGACGTCTTTACACAGATGGTTAGTAGCCGAAACACATCGAGCAGACGGAGAGGTTTTGCAAGTAGCAGTAAAGAGGGAGGAGTTCCTGAAATTGTGAGGAAGACCTCGAATACCAGTAATATCCAAAAGAGACGGGCAACATTTAAACCTGAACAAACAGAAATAAAAACAGGGCATCAAGAAAAGGTCTTCTGTTGTGCGGGGCAAGAAGCTTCAGAAATGTAAGAAAACCCTCGTAAGTAACATGTTCATAAGTAGAGAAACGATATTGACACAGGGCTACCAACTTCCGCTGGAAGTGTTCCAGCTTTTTGGCATCAGTAAACGTTATGGAACTCCATACAGTTGAGGAATACTTTGAGTTTGGGTCTAACTAGATTCAAGTACAATATTAATAAACTGTCAAGAGTAGCAAATTAATAGGTTATAGATCTATTAAGCCCAGCATCCTTACGGATTAGGAGAAAATGTCGTCTTACATGTGCGCGGAAATGCAGTTTTGAATCGAGTTGTACCCCAAGGTCTTTGATGGTGTCCGTACGGGTTACAAAAAGTGCCATAACTTATAAGTATAACAAAGAACATTTGTCTTCCCAGTGAAAGTAATAAGCCTAATAATAATAATATCAGTAATATTAAGGTCACAATAAATGGTAAAGGTAAAGTTCATCCAAGAACAGACCATGAAGAACCAGAGTGGGAGTAGAGGTATAACTTTACTCTTTCTTTAACATCTGCGCTATATGGGAATGGGTAGTCAACGTCACGTCCCGTACGCTTTACCCCCGGATATGACCCACTACCCATTGTTTAGAAGGCCGGGTGAGCCCCAGGACCGGTCTGGACGGTTGCAGAAAATATCGCCACCACCGGGATTCGATCCCCGGACCGTCCACCCCTAGCTAGTTGCTATACCAACTACGTTATCCAGGCCCACAATAATGTCACAGTAATAATACTAATCCCAATAACAACAGGCTTACAGTATCAGTACAAATTCCCTTTATACAGTATTCCTAACAAAAGCAGAAATCTAACAGTTTTGAAAAGACTACCGTTCCAGAACGCAATATTTAACGTAACTTTACGACACGGGCTCAGTGTTCCTCAACGAGTACGACGCGACTTTTTACATTTTTCCTACACATTTAACGGTAGTTCACGAAGTGTTCTAATAGCAGCGAGATTTTTTCAACCCCGGTTTGTCACCTCATCAGTATTATTTGTTTGTTAAACTACAGCTGCCTCGATACTTCACAGATTTATTTATTTTATTGTTCTATTTGTCGGCCACTTGTCTGTTTACTGCTCGCTCCTAATGTTATGAGTACATTAAATTGTTCATTTTATCTATGAACGAGAAATCGCGTATGTTAAAATAATGTTCATGTATCAAGAAAGAAACAAACTTAAGCATGCATATACAAGCACGACTTCAGAATAACATGTGCCGTGAGATGGGCCTATTGAATTAGACCTCAGTGTGCCGCCATGTACAATTTTTTATAAAGAGTGGTATATCAAACTTTCTGATATGTTATTGGACGCTGAAGGTTCAGTAGCAATAATAGCAAGGCCTACAAGCGATTCTGAGCCACTTCCAACACCTATCTCATTCTCAAACCCTACTTATAAAAATTACAACTTAATGTTATGTTTCTAGCTCTCTCTCTCTCTCTCTCTCTCTCTTTAGGTTCCCGTTGTCCATGAGGTTTTCATATCAAAATTCAGTATGAATATCTTACCTCCTGCTTTCAACTCATCACAACCAAAGCTGTACCGTATGACCTGTTCAAACATTTCACACTTGTGAATTAATATTTTAACGCTTTGATTTCGAGTGCTGGGGATGAGACATTGGGGAATCTTGTCGCCGCTCTGTCCGGGGTGTGACATCGCGGAGACGCCGGGGATGGCTCCCCCATCGCGCGTGACTTGCAACTCTAAGCGTCGGCTTAATAATCCTCATTGTGGCGGGCGGACGACCAGCGACCAGGCTCCAATATCGTTTTGTTTAGAGTAGCTGGCTCTCATCTGCAGTAGATGCGCTATTGTACGTAAGGGCATCCCCTCAAGTCAAGCGGAGGATTTCCAATCAAGAACCCCTGTACAGACAGCCTCAGTATTACACTCTAACAGCCAGGTTCATCTCTTGAAATTCTTTCACTGACTGCCTGTGTCGGAAGACTGGTTTTCGACTTCCGGTAAGGGAAGCGTTCCCTTCACCGCAGCTACGGCCGCCCGCCTCTTCAGCACGCCCTCGTCCTGCCAAAGGATTACTGGACATACGGCGGCCGCAGGGTGAAGATGACCTTGCACTTCCAACTACTGCCAAGGTTGCACATGGAGCTTTACCTCAATGCCTACACATCTTCACAATTTGGTGTCTCCAGCACAGGGAAATGTCACATTATCCATTCTTCGCACAAAGGATATGCAATGAACGTGTGAACGTGTTTCTTACTTGTCCTCCGCCAGTTTCACCTCCGAAACTAGTCGGTCGGTATCCAAGACTGCTGTAGGCTACACGTGGGTGTGCGATACTGATGGCTGTCTAGTTTGTGGCCCGTACTGGTCCATACAGCCGCTCTAGCACACTAACGTTTTACTTTGTGTGAATATAACTAATTACAATAAAATAACTTTATCAGCCCGAAATTAAATAATACAACCCTAGTGATCCCTGTGTGGGCATGCGACAAACAGAGCGGCTCCCTGCTATTATTCACGCAAAGTTTCTCACATAAAATTGCAATTCAATTACAGAAGACCTATTCAATGAACTTGTATGTAGCATAATGTACCATCGCATAATATAGTAGATAAATAAAATAGGCTTGTGATGAGCAACAGTGCGAGAAACGAAGATTGTTCTAGTGAAAATAGTGACCATCTTTGTCTTATCGGTGAAATTAGCCAACATTTGTTGATCTCTTTCTTTAGATGTCAGTAGGAAATCGCTATTTGCATTTTGCTATATATTCGGTCACAAGTTTCGAAATAAAAATGCCCATTAATGAGTTAAACCTCGCAAAAAAAAAACGGAATAAATGGCATAACTAACACTTTTAAGACTGAAATTCAACTAAATTATTCACAAACATGCAGCTCCCTCCCCACACAGAAAAAAAAATGGCTCCACTTCGAAGCTTAATCAATGAACCACCTTAGGGCAAATAATTGGTAAATATATTCTGTGGGCAAAATTTAGGTCTTAAATGTTACACAACAGGCGGTAAATACAATTACCTCTCGGTTTTAAGTGGTGAATTATATCAGCTCCTTCACGCAGTCAGTAATGTATGATTATTGACTACAACATCAACGAAAGAAGTAAGGAATAAAAGAAGAAATGGAAAAAACACGAACAAAATATGAAATAAAGCACAAGCTGTAACACGTCGCCTGTATGCTTTGGTGCTGTCAAGATGCTGGACACGTACGTCGCGACGCCGACGACACTCTGTGGCGCCGTGTAATACCCTCGTGTTGAATATGAGTACTCCGCTACGCCATGCTTGAGATGACGACGTGCAGACACCCCGCCGCTGGTGCAGAAAATTAAAACAGAACGCGCTGTCACAAATACGAGTGTTAACAACACCGCAGCACGGTGTGGCTTAAAAGGAACATCCTTCACGACTTCTATCAGAATGAAATAAATAATTTCGGATTTAGGTGGATAACTATATTGCAACATTATTTTGATGTAAATACGAACAACTAAAATTTCATCACGCCTCACAATTTCCAGTACAGACCGCATCAAGTGTGCCCTACATACTCTCAGTAGCAACCGGATCGTTGTAAAGACATGGATGGACGTGCCAAAAACTATTAATGTTAGCACATACGTAGCTAATCTCAATGAGAGTATCTTGCATACAATGATATTTTGAAATGTCAGTAATTTAGAATAAGAATAATAAATGGTCATAAGAATAACTTTTAATATCCTGTGGTTACTACGGAATTTTCAAATTATGACGCTGCGAACAAAGCTGTCAAAGTGAATTGACCTCAATGAGTTCGGCGGTTTAGCCGGTTTCAAGCAGCGTCTCATAATGAAGACCCTGTCAATATGCCAGTTTCAGTTACAGTAGGAAATTCTGCATCTTGTCGTACGTTGAGTTTAGGTGTTTTGTTTTATTACTCCTCTATACATCAGACTATTAAAAAAGTCTTCGTGATAATTGACAACGAGTGTGTTCTCGATGAGGTAAAACCTGTGTTTTTGCATGTAATTCATATGAACGTCAGTATTCAAACAGTTAATAAAGGAATAAAGAAGAGTCAACAAATATCTGGTTAAACTCATTAAACGAGACCGCACGCACGCACGCGCGCACGCACACACTCACATGAACAGGCACAGAGGAGACAGAGATAAATCTGAGAATTTGTGGTGATATCTAGGAAACTCGGGTGAATTTAACTGTAATCTTCAAAACAGTGTTGAAGAATAGTACCAACACATTGACACTTGGCACAAGTCGAACAATTTATAAGGAAGGTGAAACAAAATTTAGTACCTAATAGTCACAAAATATTTGAGGAATAGCAGGTATATGTACTATCAACCACAACATGCACTGTACTTTACGGTAACATGTGCGGAAAAACGGTCGCCCCCTTCCTCATTTCTGCCGTGTTTACTGGAAGTCCCTTCAGATAAAAAATACTTGTGCCATGCAGATATTATTAGTGATTCACAGCAGTATCTTTTGCAGAACACTTTTGAAGTACCCAAATGTCCTTGTTTCAGATAAGAACGGACAGACTCCTGGCAAAATTACATTTGCTAAGCATATTGATAGTGGTACAACAATGATTATACAACGTTTTGGAATGAATACTAGACACAAGGTCAGGTCCCAGGGCGATAGCTCTTAGTAATTCTCTTCTTGCCCTGCAACTTGATTAACACAGCCAGCAACTCAACAGGCATCATCATGCACCCCAGCAAGCACCATAATCCGCTCGCGCGCCCCTAATGAATTGATTGCCCCTTAGCCTCCTCCCCAACTAATGCCTTGGGGGTGGTTGTATATAAGTTTACTTTTTGGCCACGTGTCAATTCCATTTGTTGCTTTGCTCCCTTAAAGCTTTTCATATAAATGTGAAGGAGAGTTAATCCCAACGGGGCGGATGTTGGAGGGTTCCAGGCTATAAGCACTCATTAACTCTATTCATCAAAAGAAGTGCCTTGTATCATGACTATGTGACACGCGGCTACACACATAACATTACAATACATGCACTCAAACAAAAAAGATGTGGGAGGCATTCTTTACCGAATATTCCGTGCGGAACTGTAAAAGATGTGCAGGGACGGCCTGATACATGCGGAATTAGGAATCCAATTGGCATTTTAAAAAAACGAGCTTCAAGTGTATTGTAACGTTACTCTGTACTGTTGGGTGAAAAGTTCCCGACGTTTCGAGGAATCGTGGTACCTACAGCTTCAGGTTCAAGAGTCCAAGCAAAGGAGCTCTTCTTGAGCTGTCTGACCCTCCAGATGAAGGCACTACGATCCTTTGAAACGCCTAGAACTGTACACCCAGCGTCAGAGTGTCACATCTCAGAAGAGTTTAATCTTCAGCAACATTCTCGTTAAAACAAGTCACTTTCCATAGGTCCAGTCTTTAAATATTTCCTATTTACTGTTCATATAATAACTATTTTATATGGTCTGATGCCATGTTTTGCAAGAAGAATTGGTCCACACTGTCGTTATTGTCATCAACATCTTAAAGGTAAACGTTCTTCAAATAACAAATTACATGTTCTTTTGATTCAGACCACACTAATGACCTTCACTCCGGTCCTGTAAAATCTATACCTTACACAGGCTGACTCGTTATAAAGAACGTTTTATCCTTTACAACCATATTTCTCACGTGGCGGTTAGTGGTTACGTGCACTCGCGATTCTCTTCGGCAGCCAGCACACATACACGCGAGCAACCATCGAGAAATCCACAACTCAGATGAGAAATAAGACACAATCCTCTACAGATATCTGCACTGCCTGAACATAAGATTAGTATATTAGTCGAACATATAAATACATATTCAAAATGGTAAAGGGGAAAATAACAAAAGCAAACATCACACATGATTCAGAAAGACACGCGCAAATTTTATTCCGAAAAAATTAGTCAAAAATAATGACTTAATATTATCCAACTAAATTAACATTGGATTTTGTGCTACACACATAAATAATAATTCCAGTCGAGTAGTTTAACAGAGACTGTATGTGTGTGTATTTATGTATGTGTATATATATATATATATATATATCATCTAACGTAATAGGAAATGTGATCCCAGTCACTTCGCGAGGATATTAAATTGTAAATATATATTTTTATATGTCTTAAAAGGAATTCCTCTATATGTTCCTGATATGTGAATGGCCCGAAGATGGGCAGCCTCGAAGGCCGAAATGTTTTGTTACGGACTGTGCAGTACATAAAGTAATAAATGCTGTGTTAAAAGTGATAAAAACTATTTCTGTAGCACTGCAGTAATATAACAAACGCAGTGGGTTGCCATACTGCAAAATACATCATCGTGCGCACGAGAATCCAACCCTGACCTATCCTGGGCCACTTGACACTGGGACAAGTAAATTCATTAAGAGGTATTCTGATACTACACTCCCGTCTTCGCCAAGGTCTTTGACTGAGCTTTACCGACTTAAGTCCTTCAAAATTCCTACTATTTTTCTATTTGTATTGTATATCGCAACACAGCTTCACCTTCATTATTACGCTACAGTAAATAAACGTCCCCAGCGAATTTGGCGTAAATGAAACAGCACAAATGCAGCAGGTTATCTGAGTGTTATGGACATCAATCACTGTGACCGAGACGTAATTGGTGGTGCCTTGGTTCGAGTACTCCCATCTCGACGCTCCATTACAACGGGTAAACACAGGCTACATGTGTCACCCCGTCCGCAACACAGTCCTCTGCACAACACGTTCTATTAACAGTTAGTGCCCTCCATCAGCGCGTGCCTACTATTTGCCAGCAGCAAATTAGTGCAATTGCTACATCCGTCCTACAAAATGAAACAAAAACGCCGGCCTGTTCCACACATGAAATCTACTCTAGTACTTGATGGAAATTAGTTTTATAGTCACGTGTTACATTCAAAGGATTCAAAACACCGTGGTTCGAAACCCGGCGGGAGCGAGAGATTTATCCTCTTCAAACACAGTCCAGACCAGCTCTGGGCCCACCCAGTCTCCTATTCAGTGGGCACCAATGTTCCTTACCGTGGGTAAAGTCAAATAGTGCCGAGGTTGAAGTGAGTACAGCTACATATCTACCACCGTGTATGTCTTTAGGGCGAGGAGAGAAACAAAATTTGACTTTATTTTATATTTTTCATTGTCTCTTAATTGGCTCCAAATTTTGCATATAAGGATGTGTCTGCCCATTGAGTCATCAATCATCTGACATCGATAATAACAAACCACAAGACATAGGAACTCCCTAAAAGAATTTTAGATAGTTACAGCGTCGGGCGCCGATAGGAAACCCCGTCGTCTAAGGCCTCTGCTGTCTTCGGCCACTCGAAAACTGCCAAAATGGGTACTAATTCCATCCGGGAGCATATCTGAGTATTTTTCTGTATTTCTGTTATCCTGTGCAGTTAGAAGACTTACTAGGGGCAACATTCACAAACGCGGAAACTAGGAGACCTTGGCCCGCAATATCGTGTAGCGCCATGCCAACAGACACACATCTGGTCATGACATTTGTCTCATTTCTAGAGGCGGAGGGTTCACGATTGTGTTCACTAATCTCAAGCATTGGATTCTACACTGAACCACTTACATTCAGTCTACTATTTATCACATTAATCTCAGATTCACTGTAATATTATTACCTCCAGCTACGACTTCTCCAAATTTTATTCTTCCCTTGTCCTATGTACCACAGAAAGGGCTAACGGGTAGTGAAACCTGTCATGAGATAAATTGTGTACAATTCAGGAACAAATGCATCGTTTTATCTCCCATCATTTTTCGGCAAATAGCACAATCATCGAATTACACACATATTTTCACCCCAGCACGTAACAATATTGTACGTGATCACATGACGTACAGAACAGAATTCCTCGGAGCCGCCACTGTAATGGATACTATCATTTGTAAAAATCTTTTACAAAAAGCATTCCCATGTTCTGTCCACGTCAATAGAATGAAAATATTGTATGTGTTATGCAGAACGCTGTTATGATTGACACAACGAATAAATCTGTCTGGCGAAATGTTAAATATTACCATAACCCAATTCAATATTGTCAGGAAGCGTTTGTTCAGACTTAAATGGGATGACAGGGGTAGTTAGGATGCTGACGACCGGATTCTGATGGAACTAGCTCGAATTGTTAATTAATGTAGGCCTTTTATATAAGTTTTTAATTAGACATCAGCCCCTTCTGTTCATATAATCAGAGATGAATCTGAAAATGCACTCAGTTTTAATTGGATTTGGTTTCGTCATTGAATTTTTAATAACTAGAAGGCTTCATTACGACTTGTTTGGCTTATTTTCAGTTAGAGAAACAGGAACCATGGTTCTGTAGTCGGTTCGTACGAAGCTTTTCAACTCATTACGTCTCTCCGAGTTATAACTGTGATTATAACTTTCGAAGAATGTATTAATTATTCTGTTTTATTAATGAATTTACCCACTCTCCTCAACGTTTCAACCTTATTTTATGAAGAAAATACGAAAAGTACACATTTCGACTCCAGTAATATTCTGTTCCCAGTTAAAACAACTTTAATACACTGACAATAAAAAACGTTACTGTCAATTGAATAACATTCCTATTTTATTGTTATACTATATTCGAACATATTCTGATTCTGAAACTGTGGGTCACGGGCGTGAATATTCGCAACCGTGACTGATGTGCTTCATTATACCGTAGTAAATAGGCACAGAAGCCAGCGTAACCTTATATTTATTATACGCAGAAGGAGAAGTCACATTGAACTCACATGAATGGGTTATCAGATGTGTTGTATCAAACGCGGCTGTCGCCCTGTTTCTTGTCAAAGTCACGCGTATTAATCAAGTCGAAATGCAGGTCATTTCTTGCGTTTTGTACGATGCAAGTGATTTATGTGCTGAACAGAGTTTAAAATAAGCCTCGATTAACATCCAACGAGCAGTGATAATCGTGAAAAAATTAAATTTAATACACGGTGATGTTGGAACTTGAGTGACGTGGCATTTAGATGTTATCGTACATAAAATATTGCTATAAAAATAAGCATGGCATGTCGTTCAAGGTAAAAAGTTCTGCTTATACCTGTGAGGATCGGCAAGAAATTGTTTTCCTTTAAACTAGCTCCATCCAACTGAGAACTAGCAGAAAAGCTGACACACCCCCATTTCTTCAAGAAATACCTCTATTTTATACAACATGAAAGTTTACTGTATTTACAAGAACACACTCTTCGACACTACCTGAGCAAATCTGAACCCAGTTTACACGATCACTTCCGTTTTCTCTAAGATCAATTACGCATACATATTCCAAGCGACCCATTTTTCCTAGACTTGCGGAAAAAACTTGATATGAATTTCTTCCGTGTGTCCTTTACGCCCCACACCCTCCTGGAACAACAGTTTTCATACCCAAAATTTAGTTTTTCTGCAGTTTTTTTTAAAGATTTATTCTTACGTTAGCATCCATTTTTTTTGTAAGTCTTACAACTCACGGCAATTTGAACGCAATTTAAAAAAATAATTTCGTAATTTTAATCGCCCCTTTTTGTGTACGCAACTGTCCTTCTAGCACAAACGACAGCAGATTTCAAGCCTCTCTTTCCCCTACCCCTGCTCTTACACCAAAACAACACTGCATAAATTACTTTTCCAGCCCACAGGACAAGTTAAAAATAACTGTGCCTCTCGTAATGTCACAGTAATTCAGACGTTAATATATAGACACTGCCAAATAGGAGACCGACGCCATATGTGACAAAGATAACGAACTCAAGACAGTCCGTCCACTTACCCAGAGCACCACTTTCCATAACCTACAGACACACATTAACGATATAAAGTACAGCCTAATGACTACACCAACGGTTTTTATTTCCTGTGGCGCTGCGGCCCAACCCACGTCATGGCCTCCTCATTCTTGAGGTTTCCAGATCACATACAAAGACGGCAACACAGTCGGTATGACTCCTCTGATGATCAGCTCATCGCAGAGACTTCTAACTGACAACACTCAACAATTATAACAGATAAACACCCACGGTGGGATTCGAAACCACAATCTTAACAGGCGAGCGGCCGCAGATCTGCGCCTTAGACCTTGCGGCCACTGGGACCGGCAAGGGTACATATTCGGATACTGGTTTGGACAGCCTGATAATATCATGAAACATCTCAGAGTGCAATATGGTTAAGATTCTTCTGTTCAGAAAGTACCTAATTAAAATCTTGTTCGGACGACCTGGTGCCCTGATTGCTGACTCTCCGCGACACAGAAATACATGACTAATTTTTCTTCCGGATCTGTAAGTATAAACAAATCTTGTTCATTTTCCGGTTTTATATAACATTCTGCAGTTGAAGCAAAGTTATGAAATAATCCAACAACCAACTACTCCTTGACTGAAGACCAGTTTGTACCTATGGGTTTGGAACAGGGTAAAAGAATAAGAAGCTGGTATGAAATTGTAACGTCTTGGTTTTTCATGGCAGTGAACAGCCTCGCCGTCCTTTGCTTAGGTATGACACTGTGTTGTAGTCCAATAGATGACTACCGACGTTTCGTAGATTCATGCAGCTACATCTTTCATGAACAGTTTGAACTAAATGTAATTTGCATATTTGTGATGTTGGTCCCAACCAGTAAGAGAAAACCACCTAAAACACAGCACGCCATAAAAAATAATTTTCCTACGGTTTATTTTGTGAAGTTTGTTTGGAGTCCACATATATTTTTGTAGGACATTTCGTACACACAAGGTTTTCGTTATCTGGAGTGTTTGTACTGGTTTTATACCAACCCTCAGAAGTTACAGTAGGTTATACGTACATTCAGAATCTTGCATTTGATGGCGGTCTCCCTTTCGTTTTGATATGCATATTCCCTCTGTGTATACTTTCATATTGTGACAGAGCTCGCCTTACTGACTACCCGCTGCAGGGACACAGTACGAGATATCAATAAAATACGATTCAGCTAAACCAGAACTTTATGTAAATATTTGGTCGACTCTGGTATTAAATTTTCACGTTCGTGTGTTTATATACGCATTTTGGAAGTGCTTTCAACTCTGTTAGCGTTAGCTAGGGGAAGAAACCAAAATCGTATCGGCAAAAATTAATTCATTAAATGCAAAAA
>Ga0123355_10016855_pt1 | contig 11525 bp, 12 predicted proteins | sample TergutEmb28metaG_3_FD_89872 | JGI IMG/M metagenome (GOLD analysis project Ga0123355, IMG submission 89872) | Embiratermes neotenicus P1 segment gut microbial communities from Petit-Saut dam, French Guiana - Emb289 P1 | ecosystem: Host-associated > Arthropoda: Insects > Digestive system > Gut ...
GACTAGTGCTTTGGGTAAGGTCGCTTTGGCTTGCAAAAACTGCCATGGTGCTCATACTCATGATGACAACTAAAACAAATGCCATCATCCTCTTGAACTTAATGTTTTTCATGATTATTCCTCCGTTTTTAATTTTATCCCACCGTCATCATGCACTAACGTCATTCTAATTTGCCGATTACTTAAGCATGTCATTAAATCTGTAGCGAAACGCCTCCAACCCCTCCTAAGTCGTCATCCTGAGCTTGACTCAGGATCTATGCATTATAGTGTATGCCTCAATTAGGACTGCCCTTCTCTAATTAGATCCTGAGTCAAGCTCAGGATGACATGAAGGGGAGAGTTTTGCTACAAACCTAATGACGATAGGCGAGAGTGTCTTGTAATAGCAAATTAGAATGACGTGTCCCGCATTTGATGCGGGATCTCTCTAGCATAAATCATTACCTTTTGGTATAGCATGTGTCCTTTATATTTCATTTATATTTCAATGATGCGGCTGGCTATCTCCGCCAAATCCTCATCATGATCTACCATTAACATTGTGTGCCCCATCTGCCGCAGCTTGCCTAGGTGGGCCATCATCACTTTTCTACTAGCTTTATCCATTTGAGACAAAGCCTCATCCAGCAGGAGGATTTTGGGCTGCATAGCAAGCACCGCTGCAAGCACCACCCTTTGCTTTTGCCCCCCTGATAGCTCCTTTGGAGAATGATGGCGAAAAGCAGCCATATCCACAAGCTCAAGCACTTCTGCTATACGCTTGTCCATCTCCTCCGCACAAAAACATAAATTTTCAAGCCCAAAGGCTATTTCATCTTCCACCGTGTCGCAAAACAGCTGTGTTTCAGGGTTTTGGAATACAATGCCTATTTTGCCTGCACGTGTTATAGTGTCTATATCGCCTATGGATTTACCATAAAGCTCTATATCTCCACTAATGTTTGCATTTAATATGCCGCAAATAGCATGCAGTAGAGTAGATTTGCCACAGCCTGAAAGCCCTTTTATAAGCACCGCCTCCCCCTCTTGAACCTCTAGGGCAAAGCTTTGGATGATTGGGCGGCTGCCATAGCTTATAGATAAATTGCTAACTTTGATAGGGGTTATCATGGCAATGCAATCTCCACAATATACCTAGCAAAGCGATTAGGGAAGGCATCTTGTGCCATCACCAGCATAAAGGGTGCATCTGCCCAAAACTCGCCCCTATCTACAAAGGGTTGCCCGTCTTCTGCCACGGCTATAAAGGCTTGGGTGCTGTCTAAAGCTTCCGCAACCATAATGCCCGTTCCAAAGCCATCTATAGATTCAAAAACAACCATGCCAGCTGATGGGTCTATGCCTAAAAAGGCTAAAATATCAGCCACAGCAACCCCTCTAAAGTTGCGCTGCACCCCACGTGGGTAGGCAGAAAAGTCGACAAAACCAATACTTTCAAGGGCATCCATGCCCAATATGCTTGTAAGCTGACCACCTGTAGTGATGACAAAAGAAGGGCTTGGTGCTGGCGGGCTAAAGCTATCTACAGGCTGCTCCTCCGCAGGGTCTTCAGCCACAAGGGGTTCGTCTAATACTGTTTCGCCTGCTATTGCCTCTTCTTCGCAGGCTACATCCTCTACAAGTTCTTCCCCTACATAAGGCTCATCAGCATAGTCTTCATCATCTACATAATCATAATACTCACAGGCATAATCGTAATCATAATCATATTCATACCCAGGCTCTAAAGGTGGCTCTGGGTCAGGCGTGCCTCCCCCACAGGCCACTAAAAATAAAGCCAAAATAGAAATCAAAACACCTAAAAACCTTTTGTTTATCATGGTTGTATCACCACCTCAAAAAGATATCTCGCCCAACGATTAGGGAAGGGGTCGTCCACCAGCACCACCATAAACGGGGCACGCACAAAAGAGCCACCTTCACTATATAAAGGCTCCCCATCCTCCAAGAACACAATAAAGGCATGGTCGGGGTTTAATGCCTCATCCATAGAAATGCCTGACATAAAGCCATCAATCGACGAGAATGTAAGGCTAGCCCCTTGGGTATAGTCAAGGCCAGAGTGCCCTAAAACATCCACAATAGGCACGCCTGTAAAGTTACGGGTGCTGCCCCTTGGGCTGGCAGATAGCTCTTGGGGGTTTAAGGTCATTAAATCTTCCATAGAAACATGCACCCTTTCATCACCCAAAATAACCATAAAGCTGCCATCTTCGTGATACTCTAACCTTTCTTGCATATTGCGAAAATGCAAAATAGCGAGGACTGCAACAACAGGCAACAACACCGCAATAGCAGCTATAATAATTTTTGTATTTTTGCTAATTTTACTCATAATTACCTCCTTATCTTATAATTATGTACGGTACGAAGATATCCTCATGGCTAATCCACAAATGGTCGCCCATTCTGCCATCTTGCCCTAGGTGGTGTTGGCCGTGGTCTGCGGTTATAATCATCACCCCGCCCCACGCCTCCGCCAGCTGGCTTAACGCATCATCTACAAAGGCCATGGCCTCTCTATTTTGTGGGCTATATGGGCCATATGTGTGGGCTGTGGCGTCTATCACGTTAAAATGCACAAACATAAAATCTGCACCATCAACACGGCTTAAAGTGGCATCCAGCACGGCTTGGTCTGTGTCAAAGGGGTTGTCTCTATTGGGGATGAGGATAGGCGTGGTGCTGGTTTGCACTATGCCTACGCCACCCTGCACCCTTATGGATGATTTGCCTAGCTCCCTCGCTTTATCAAAAATATCTTGCCCGTTCATAACCCTTGTAGCCCTATCATGCACGCCATGCACATTTGGCAGCTCCCCCGTGAAGATGCTAGACATAGCAACAGGCGTGTATGGAGGGAAGACGGTGTAAGCTTTTAGCAGGTTTTGAGCCGCTAAGAAGGGTTGTACATCTGCAAAATATTGGTGCATATGCCACCCCCAGCCATCAACCACAACCAGCATTACCCTTTCACCTTCTGATAAAAGCTGCAAAGCATCATCATGAGCTTGGGTTATGTCGAAGGTAGGGTCTGCAACCACCCCTGCTATGTTTTCAAAACTACCAAAGTTTATGCCTGCATCGCCTGTGGATAAGTATTTGCCATCAAAGCTATCTAGACGATAAACTCCACCATTTGCTAGAAAAATAGCGATTTCATTATGTATATGGATTAAATCGCCCAAAGGCACGCCAAGGTGGTGTTCCTCCACAAAAATTGTGCCGTTTGCATCCACCAAGCCTACCTTGGCAGGTGGGTCAAATGCCCTATAGGGCGGATTATCCTCACCTTGCCCGCAAGCTGCCAAAAGGAAGAGAGAAAGTGCAGCAACGCAGGCAAGGTAAGGTTTCCTGAAGGATGAAGCGAATATATTCAATTAAATCACTCCCAATTTTTTGATTTGCTTTCCAAGGCTGTGGGTCAAAAGGCCGCCAAGCCCCCCAGATATGGCCGCCAAAGCGATGGACAAAAGAGTCGGCACAAGAGGCAAAGTCATAACATAGACGGACACTAGATACGTACCCGTCATATTTGCCACCATGCAGGCAAAAAAACAACACATTTTACAGCAGCCCATATGTTTACGCATTATAAGCAACAATGCCAAAACGGCAACACCTGGCATACTGTATGTTACAATGGTCATAAAGCCGTGGCTGCCAAGGCCAGTTACCATAACCATAATGGCTTGCACCAGCCCCACAAGCAACGCTGCAGTTTTTTTATTGGTTACAGCCACCGCCAGCACCAAAAACATCATATAGATGCCCCCAGCAACCGCCCCGCCAGGTATAAACAAAGCCGACGTAAACAAACGCACAAACCAGCCAACAACGCCAGAAACAGCAACGCCAACGGCAGCCAAAAGGGCTATGGCCATTAAATCAAAGCTACTAAAATTACCTAATAAGTTTTTTCGCACAAAAAATGCCCCTTTCAAGAAATTGAAAAGGACAAAAAATAAGCAAAAGATGCCTTTCTCCTTTTCAAAAAGCGGAAGGCGTGCTCGTTTCCAAACGCACCCTAGCAGGTAAAAACCCAACGCCCTGACGCCATAGCTTTAAGCCTTAGGCATTTCGGGTCGGAGAAGATATTTAATTTACGCAAATTATATCACATTATAGGGCAATATGTCAATAACTTTTTGAAAGAGGTGGCAGACAATAGGGTCGATCACCCTCCTAAATCGTCATTGAACCTACAACAGGCACCTCTCAACCCCCCTAAGTCGTCATCCTGAGCTTGACTCAGGATCTATGCGGGATAGTGCATACCTTAATTTAGGGCTGTATCCTTCTCCAATTAGATCCTGAGTCAAGCTCAGGATGACCCCGTATCGGAGTACGAGGCAGGCTGGGGACGGTTTCGCTACAAGTCCATTGCGGGCTTAACCCGCACCCCTCTCATCACCCCGTATCATCCCTACCGTCATCCCGAACCACTCCCAGTCGTCATCCCGTGCTTGACACGGGATCTAATTGGAGAAGGGCAGGCTTAGTTGGGGTTGTGTTCTATCATACATAGATCCCGTGTCAAGCACGGGATGACGACTTAGGAGAGTTAATACTTTTTGGTTTCGCTACAGATTTATTGTGAGCCTAACCCGCACCCAGCCTGCCCCGTACTCCGATACGGGGTTATCCCGTATTATCCCTATCGTCATCCCGCACTTGATGCGGGATCTCGCTAACATAACGCACAACCTAGCAAGCAATCAGTATAGAGAGATCCCGTGTCAAGCACGGGATGACGGTAGGACGAATCCTCACACCTTCTTAGGGTCAGGGTCATTATCTAGGGTGATAAAATACTCATAAAAAGGCATGAGGAATTTATAACCCTCAACTATACGGTCTGCAAGCTCCCTAGAAAACAACTCTTTCCCATTTTCTTGACTACACATGAGGGATAGAGACTTTTTGTTATACCAAGGGGCGGTTTTAAGGGTTGGAGCCTCCTTTTTACGCTTATACTCATCACCATCAAGGGCAAACTCCCCCTGCTTGTCCAGCGGGGCTATCAGCTTTTCAAAAGCCTTTGGGTCTTTGTCTATTCTAGCTCTAAGCTTTGCCATTGTTGCCGCTTTTGCACTATAATACCCCAAGCCATAACTCCAGCTTTCGGGGGAGAGGCTAAACCAAAACACGGGGGTTGATGTCCATTCATCACCCATTGGCTTTTCGATAGAAAACCAAAGGTTGCACCTATAGGGCTCTCCATCACGCACACGGCGTGCATCTTTGTATATTCTCGACACTTTATGGATAAAGCCCTTGTCGGCATGCTCTGCCTGTATTTTTTCAAACACCTCTGCCCCTAAGGCTTTCATTGGCTTTTGAAAATCTTCTACAAATCTATTTTTATTCTCTTCAAACCACGCTTTATTGTTGTTGAGGCGTAAACCCCACATAAAATCTATAGTTTGCTTGCTAAACCCTTCAAACATCTCCCTCAGCCCCTTTTCTTAAGCTTGTCCTCATTATTCAACTTGAAATCGCCCCAAACCTATCAGCATGGTTTGAGGCTGTTTCAAGATAAGTTACTTAATAATTAAATTATAACACAAAGTTGCCTCTACAGCAAGTTTGGATCGAAATCTACATGACCTTCTCCTATATCCACTTCCGCTACAAACTCAAGAGGGATACAAGCATAAATCTTCTGGCGTACTTTAAATCTTTTTGAGCGACGTCTGCAAGAGTGTTCTCTTATAATCTCATGACCGCCACATTCAAGGTCTACATCATGGGTGTTAACATGAGCGTGAATTATAACTGGCGTAGTTATCTCTATTTCTTCATTAATACTTACATGGCAAGTTTCTTTAAACTTCTTAAATCTATCACGGTCATGCCCGTGTCCATGCCCATGTCTATCTTCATTTTCATTATCGTTTTCATTCTCGTGGTCATTTTCATAGTCATTTCTATCTTCATGGTCATGCCTATTTTCATGTCTGTTTCCATGCCCATGTCCATGTCTATTTCCATATCCATGTATCATTTCGTTTCACCTCCCTTTTTAACTTTAAACCATTGTTATAGCTGCTTAGCTTGAAAATGAGCACACACTTGAGAGGATTTTTGTTGCAAGGCAAAGTCGAGAAAATCGCAGTTTGCCTAAAGGCAAATAAGATTTTTTCGGCGAAGAATTGCGACAAAAAGACCCCCGTGTCAAGCACGGGGCAGGCTTCGTGCGTGGTTGTTTTTGAGTTAAACAGCTATAAAGGTTTGTATTAATAGTATATTCCAAACAATACAACATGCTACTAAGATATTTTTGTATCAAAAAAACACCTAAAGATATCAGGTGCTAAACTTGTAGCGAAATACCTCTCATCTCTCCTAAGTCGTCATCCCGTGCTTGACACGGGATCTAATCGGAGAAGGGCAGTCCTAATTAAATATGCACTATCATACATAGATCGGAGCCTGCCCCGTACTTGATACGGGGTGTCAAGCACGGGATGACCATGAGGGGCGTCAGCTACATCTCAATACCCTCTCTAGCCTCCACACCCTTAGCAAAATAGTGCTTTATCTCCCCTATCTCATAGGCTTCATCCGCCTTGGCTATCACATCATCATTGGCATACCTACCCGTAAGCACAAGGCCCGTTTTAATCGGCTTTGCATCCATTAAATCTAACACTTCTTGAATGTCTAGAAACTCCAAAAAAGCAGCTACATTTATTTCATCTACAACAACAAGGCCAAAAAGCCCTGATTCTAGGGCAACTTTGGCTCTCTCTATTCCCTTTTTAGCAACGGCACGGTCTTGGTCGTTTATCTCTCGCCCCAAAGCCATTGCACCGCCATATTGGTCTACAGACACGCCAGAAAGCTGCCGCAAGGCCTTTATCTCGCTATATTCTTCACCTTTCATAAACTGCCCAAAATATACCTTAAGGCCAGCTTTAGATGCCTCTACACACAAGCCTAGAGCAGAGGTGGTCTTTCCTTTTCCGTTGCCTGTTATGACTATTGTTTTGCTAAAGTCTCTATTCATTGCTTATCTTCCCCTTCATCTTCATAGCACATATGGTCGCCGTGATAGGCACAGCCAGCAACATTCCAAAGCTACCTACAAGGGCTCTCAAAAACTCCACAATTATCATCTCGGTGTTAAAAAGCTCCAACATAGACGTTGCCCCCGCCGTCAACAACAAAATAAGGGATAATGAGCTGCCTATATAAGCTAAAATCAAGGTGTTAAGCATTGTTCCTAAAATATCTTTGCCTATTTCAAGCCCGCCTGCAAACAAGGCTTTAAAATCCTTCTTATCTCCACCCAACTCCCAAAGGGATGATGAAATAGACATGGCAACGTCCATTATAGCCCCCGTAGAGCCGATAATAACCCCTGCAAAAACAATGCCCCGCAGGTCTATAGGGGTAGCTAGAGGCAACCTTAAAAGCATAGCGGCTTCGTGGTCTACTAGGCCCGTTATGCCTAAGATAGCGTCCATCACAACCATCAAAATGCCCGCTAAAACAAGCCCGCCCACGCAGCCCAGCATGGCAGATACAGCCTTGCCATTTGGACCTATCACCAAAAATAGGGTTGTAACAATGCTAAAAGCAGCCACTATCATAGTCATCATATATATATTGTGTCCAGACAAGATAGAGGGGATAAAAACCAAAAATATGGCACCGCAGGTAATAAGAAGAGCTATAAGGGCGTTTGCCCCTTTTTTGCGGGCAAAAACAACCATAGCTATAAAAAATATAGCTAGCAAAATAGCCATATAGTGTATTCGCACAAAATCCATAAAATCATATGTATCCAAAAAAGGGTTATATTGCAAAAGCACCCTGTCGCCAGCCGCAACCTCCCTTTGGTGTACTTGAGCAATATTAGATATGCCTTGGGTTGCCTCTACCCTTAAATCTCTATCTATGTCCGCATAAAAGGTGATAAAGGTGTTTTCTAAATAAAACCCACCGCCAATATAGTGGCTGTGGCGGTCTATATCTAAAACCTCATAAACCGTGGCAGAATGTACAACACCATAGGTGGTTGCAGCCCCATCCCACCCCCTGCTGGCTATTCTATTGCCAAAAAACAAAAAAACCGCAGAGAAGACCAAAATGCCTATATAAAAAATTCTATTAAAGTTTTTATCCATTTAAAATGCTCCTTTTGTTGATTAAAAAGCCAAAAATAGCCCCGCATATGCCCCCTATAATATGGGTTGTTCTCGATATATTGTCATCCAGAGTTATGCCATAAAAAACCTCCCTGCCGATAAAAATAAACACAAGCAGTATAAGGGTTAGGGGTATTTTGCCTCGCTTTAAGCTTGTAAAGCCCGAAAGCATCATAAACATAAAAACAATGCCACTAGCACCCGTTAAAGCCGTGCTAAAAAATATAATCTGAAATAGCCCCGTTATAAAAGCGGTAAACACTATCAAATATATCATTTGCCTGCCGCCATATCGCTCTTCCAAAATAGGCCCTAGCATCAGCAACATCAAAAAGTTACTAAAAAAATGCTCAAAGCTAACATGGCCTAGAACATGGGTAAAAATACGCAAATATGCCAAAGGGTCGGCAAAGCTGCTGCGGTAGACGCTAAACAAAAGCCAAGTAGAGCTATGGCTTGTTATCATGCCTACAATCAGCACCACAAGAGATATAACGCTAAATGTTAACACCACAGGGGCATTGTATTGTATTGACCCAAATATCTTTTTCATATTGGGATTATATCACAAAAAAACAAAACTGGCTAGAGTTTAATTGTTATTAGGCTTGTGGGGAAACCAGCTCAATGCCGTCATCCCGTGCTTGACACGGGATCTAATTGGAGAAGGGCAGTCTTAATTGGGTATGCACTATCATACATAGATCCTGAGTCAAGCTCAGGATGACGACTTAGGGTAGTGAGGGGCGTTTCGCTACAGGCTTAATGACGGGCTTGAGTAATTGGTCAAATTAGAATGATGTGAGTGCAGGATGGCGGTGTGTAATTGTAATTGCAGCACAAAAAACTGGCTAGAGCGAAGTTGATTTTGCCCTAGCCAGTTTTATTTTAACTACTTTACATATACCGCTTGGTTTGCCTCATCCCAACTTATTTGTAAATCTAATGTTTTAGCCACATAAGCCAAAGGTACAAATAGCTGGCCATCAATATGACGCACCGCCCCAAGCCCATTTGGCAAGGGCTGATTTGGATAAAGCGTTAAATCAACCTCACCAAAAATTGCGATTACGTCAACAAGAGCTACCATAGTCCTCTCATGCTCTACGTCAATAAAAGGTGCATGTGTTATTTGATGGCTTGCACCATTGAAGCTAAATAAACTCTCTCCAATTGCAAAGCGTAGCTCCATCGGGGCTGCATCAGGCAGCATAAACAAAACATCACCGCTATATCTAAAAAATGGGGTACCGCCCTCATCTACGCCAAATTGTGCAACGCTGCCAAGAGACCTGCTCCTACCTAAAAATACACCATTATACTCATCCACTATTTCCATTAAAAATGTGCTACCCATAAAATCCGCATAGGCAAAGCCAGCTTCGTTTATGCCTACAGTTAACGCTGGTATAGCTTCTCCATCAAAAACCACGCCATATTGGCCAATCCATATTTCAAAATGTGCTGGCGGTGGTGTTGGCTCTATTCTTTCCCCTATCATGTTTGTGCCTGCAAAAACAAACATGATATCTTCTATCTTTGTAAACCAAAGGTTGCCTATAAGGGATTCAAAAAGCCCATCACCAACAGGCGTAAGCTACAGCTATGGGCAAGCCAAGTGGAGAAGGAAAGTACAAAACACCATCTTGGTTTAACCTAAGCTCGCCAGCCGTTGCATACCAGCCTACCAGCTCTTCTAAATTTTCAGCTACAAAAGGCGTGCCAAAATAGGCATTTAAAGGCACCTCTACACCAGTTTTCTCATACACAGCCGCCTTCCATATAGCCTCACCTATCAGCCCTGGCACAGCCCCTCCAGCAATAGCGTTTACGGATACAAAAACACCAATGCCGTTTTCAAAGTCTATAATCATTTCGGTGTGGTGTAGCAAGTTGCCGCCGTGGCCAGTGGAGATTGCACCATTTGAGCGTGATAGATGCATAAAGCCAAGGCCCATCTCCATCCCCGTTGGTGCAGATGTTGGAAAGTTAATGCCAAAATTCTCAACTGGGAGCATTGCCTCTATAGTTGATGGCTGCAAAATGCGGGTGCTTTCGTCGTTACCATAAATTCCGCCATTTAGCATTATGTGCATAAAACGTGCCATATCCACCGCATTTGAAACCATGCCCCCAGCAGGTGTGCCGCCAATGTATAAGAAAAACTCGCTGGCCGTCTCTGCGTCATAATGGGGCAGGGCTATATATGGCCTGTTGTAAGGGGTTATATCAAAGCTACTTGAAGACATGCCCGCTGGGTTAAAAATATTCTCTTGAGCAAAGTTTACAAAACCGTCAAAGTAGTTTTCAGCACCAGAGAGCCTAGCCACCAATATACCAAGCAAGATATACCCCGTGTTATTGTATGTTATACGGTTAATTTCTTCATTTTGCATATGCTGGCTTGCAAGAAAAGGCAGCATGCTGTTCATTATATATCTATTTGGCCCGCCATATATGTTAACAAAATAGTCCCCAAGAGCCTCATGCAAGCCTGATGTGTGGGTCAAGAGCATCCTTGTGGTTATGTTTCTATAATCCCCTCCATAAAGAGGGTTTGGTAGAACGCTAAATTCAGGCAGATAGGTTATAATAGGCTCGTCAAGGTCTAATAAACCTGCCTCCACCAGCTGCATAACAGCAACCGCCGTAAACACCTTGGCAGACGATGCTATAGGGAAGAGGGTGTGCTCCGTTACAGCCACGCCCCCTGCCGCATAGGCATAACCTAGGCCTTGCGTCCACGTGAAGCCGCTGTCTACATCCACCAAAGCCATTGTAACCCCAGGCACACCAAACATCTCCATCAGGGCAGCCGTTTGCTCTAAAGCCACTTGTTTTGTTGTTTCAAACATTCCGCTTGTTTCATCCGCCATTATGTTTATAGGCATAATCATCATGGTTGCCGCTAAAACGCCAGCCACCATTCTTTTGAATGTTTTTTTCATCATTCTCTCTCCTTTAAAAATCAATTTTCTCATACAACTTTGCTGTTATAAACATAGATATTACAAACATAGCAAGGGTTATGGCTACGATGGACAACGCCACAACGCCAGCCGAAACCTCTAAGGCATTACCTGCAACACTCATGGCGGCAACAATTGCGGTGCCAGCAAGCATACATGTCAAAAGCAGGCCTGTGTCTCCTATTTTGTTTAGCTTTGTGCAAGATAGAACATATGCCAAGGCAGGCACAACAAACACAACGCCATACGAAAAGCCAAGAAGCAAAACGTTTACATCTACAATGCCTATAGCCCAAACAACAGCCACAATGGGCAAGCCCATGAGGGATGCAAAAAATATATTAAAGTAGGATGCAAAAATCATATCTCTTCTTCTTATAGGCATAGATATTTTAAA